>JAESGN010000110.1_pt1 | contig 221759 bp, 220 predicted proteins | sample 9269731 | NCBI WGS metagenome assembly JAESGN01 (sample SAMN15720683, study PRJNA650826) | algae metagenome | isolation source: Mojavia pulchra JT2-VF2 and co-occurring heterotrophs from desert soil | place: USA: Cadiz Valley, Joshua Tree National Park, CA | collected 1998-06-08 | reverse complement strand
CCAGACCCCAATCCTTAAGGAAAGGGGTCTGGGGCCCGTGGCCCCAGCCGCCGGAGGCCCTTTTTCTTCTCCCCAAACACCCCGCCCATGACCGGCCGCCGCGCCGCGCGCACGCCGCGCCTGCCGCTCTTCGCGGCCGGGCCGCCCGTGGCGCCGCCCCTCACCCCCGCCGCGGCCGATGCGCCGCGCAGCCCCCGCCGCTTCCTGATGCTGCATGGCGCGGGGCTGGCCTGCCCGCGCGCCGCCATCTGGGCGCTGCGCTTCTCCCCCCTCGTCGGCCTCTGGCGTGAGGAGGGGCTGCTGATCGAGACCACCGGACTGCCGGAACCTGAGCCCGCCTTGCTGGCGCGCGTGCTGGCCGCCTTCGAACGTGCCGGCCACCCGGCCCGCGGACTGATCGGCGCGGCGCCGGCAGCCCTCGCGGCCCTGCTGCGCGCCGGAATCGCCTCCCAGGTGCTGGACTCCATGCCCGATCTGGCGCGGCTTCCCGTCGCCGCGCTGGCCCTGCCTGAATCGGTCATCGCCGCCCTGCATCGCCTCGGCCTGCGCGACGTGGCGGCACTGGAGGCGCAGCCCCGCGGCCCGCTCGCGCGGCGCTTCGGCCCGGCCATCGCGCAGGAACTGGCGGCGCTGCGGGGCACCATCGCCCCCTTCACGCCGATCCGGCCGCCGCCCCGCCACGTCGCGGCGCGGGACTGCCTCTCGCCCTTGGTCACGGCCCCGGGGCTGGAGCGCGCCATCGGCGGGTTGATCACCCATCTCTGCGCGGGGCTGCTCGCCGCGGGCGAAGGGGCGCGCGTGCTGCGCCTCACCGCCTTCCGCGGCGATGCCTCCTGGCAGGAATTGCGCCAGGGCCTGGGCCAGGCGAGCCGCGAGCCCGCCCATCTGCAACGCCTGCTGGCCCGCCGCGTGGAGGAATTGCGCCCCGAGCTCGGCTTCGAGCGCCTGGTCCTGGCGGCCGAGGTGACGGAAGCGCTCGCCCCCCGCCAGGCCGGACTGCCGGGCGAGGACACCGCACCCGAGGAACTGGCCGCCCTACTGGACCGTCTCGGGCAGCGGGTGAAGCTGTGGCGTCTTGCCCCGCATGCCTCGCATTGGCCGGAGCGCGCGATCCGCCGCGTCAGCCCCTTCGCCGCCCCCTCCGTCTTTCTGCCGGCGCCGCGCCCGGTGCGGCTCTTGCGGCGGCCGCTGGCGCTGGAGGCCGTGGCCCTGCTGCCCGACGCGCCCCCTTCCCTGCTCCGTTTGGGTCGGCAGAGCCACCGCATCCTGCGCGCCATGGGGCCGGAGCGGCTGGAGCCAGAATGGTGGCACGGCCACGGCGCCCGCCCGCGCGACTATTACCTGGTGGAGACCCAGGGCGGCGCCCGCTGGTGGGTCTGCCGCAGCGGCGCCCCCGGCGCGCCGGATAACCGCTGGTACCTGCATGGGTATTTTTTTTAGGCCCTCAGGCGCCGGGCGCGGCCTCCGGCCGATTGGCTTCGCCGCGCCACGGGTGCGCCAGGCCGAGAGGGCGGTTGGGCGGCGCCGGCCGCATTTGCGGCCGGATTCTCAGAAGGAGCGATGCCTCTCCAAACTCCGAACCGCCCTCCAAGGATCCGCGCCGAATAGGCGCGGCGGAACGCTTCAGCGTTCCGAAGCCAAGGCCGCGGACGCGGCCGCCCGGCGTTTGAGGACATGAAAACATTCGGCGAGCCAGCGGCGCTTTCCAACTTCTCCTTCCTGGAGGGCGCCTCGCACGCGCGCGAACTGGTCGAGACCGCGCAGCGTCTCGGCCATTCGCTGATCGGCGTGGCGGACCGGCAGGGCTTTGCCGGTAGCGTCCAGGCCATGGTGGCGGCCGAGCAGGCCGGGCTGCGCTATCTGCTCGGCGTGCGGCTGACCCTGCTGGACGGCACGGAATACCTGGCCTGGCCGAGCGACCGCGCCGCCTATGGGCGCCTGACCACCATGCTCTCGGCCGCGCGGATGGAAGCGCCCAAGGGCGAATGCCCGCTGACGCGCGAGGCGCTGCTGGCCGCCGCCCCCGGCCAGGCGCTGGCCTTGGTCGCCCCCCGTCACCCCGACGCCGCCTTCGCCACCCGGCTGCGGCGGGATGCGGCCGAGTTCGGCCGGGCACTGGCCATGCCGCTGATGGTGGCGGCCCACCATCGCGCCACCGGCGATGACCGCGCGCGGCTCGATGCGCTGGCCGCCATGGGGGCGCGCCTGATCGCCGCCGGCGGCGTGCGCTACCACGCGGCCCAGCGCCGGCGCCTCGCCGATGTGCTGAGCGCGATCCGCCTCGGCCGCCCGGTGGAGGAACTCGGCCTCGACGCAGAACCCAATGCCGAGGCCTGCCTGAAGCCCGAGGCCGAGCTGCGCCGCCTCTTCCAGGGGCATGAGGCGGCGGTGGATCGCGTGGCGGAGCTGGCCGATGTCGCGCGATTCAGCTTGCGCGAACTCGCCTATGAATATCCGGACGAGATCCTCGACCCCGGCCGCACGCCGCAGCAGACGCTGGAAGCCCGCGTGGCCGAGGCCGAGCGCCGGACCTGGCCCGAAGGCGTGCCGCCCAAGGTCGCGCGCCAGATCGCGCATGAACTCGCGCTGATCGCGAAGCTGAACTACGCGCCCTATTTTCTGACCGTGCATGAGATCGTGCGCTACGCGCGCAGCATCGGCATCCTCTGCCAGGGGCGCGGCTCGGCGGCCAATTCGGCGGTGTGCTACGTGCTCGGCATCACCGCCGTGCCGCCCGACAAGCATGACCTGCTGTTTGAACGCTTCATCAGCGAAGCCCGCGACGAACCGCCCGACATTGACGTGGATTTCGAACACGAGCGGCGCGAGGAGGTGATCCAGCACATCTACCAGCGCTATGGCCGGCATCGCGCCGCCATCGCCGCCACCGTCATCCGCTTCCGCGAACGCAGCGCCATCCGCGAGGTGGGCAAGACGCTTGGCCTGGATGAGGCGGTGACGGCGCCGCTCGCCAAGGCCGTCTGGGGCGCGGGCGACGCCAGCTGGGCGGAGATCGCCGCCGAGCATGGCCTCGATGCCGAGGACCCGCGCCTCAAGCTCGCCTGCGAATTGGCCGACGAGATCCAGGATTTCCCGCGGCACCTCGCCACGCATGTCGGCGGCTTCGTCATCACCCGCGGGCCGCTGACCGAGCTTTGCGTGGTCACGCGCGCCGCCATGGTGGATCGCCACACCATCGAATGGGACAAGGACGATATCGAGGCGCTGCGCATGCTGAAGGTGGATGTGCTGGGCCTGGGCATGCTGAGCTGCATCCGCCGGGGCTTGGCGCTCATTGGCAAATCCGCCCTGACCGACATCCCGCAGGACGACCCCGCCACCTATGAGATGCTGAGCCGGGCGGACAGCCTCGGCGTCTTCCAGGTGGAAAGCCGGGCGCAGATGAACATGCTGCCGCGCCTGCGCCCGCGCCAATTCTATGACCTGGTGATCGAGGTCGCGATCGTCCGCCCCGGCCCCATCCAGGGCGACATGGTCCACCCCTATCTGCGCCGCCGCAATGGCGAGGAGCCGGCGGATGTGCCGCGCGGGCTGGAAGAGGTGCTGGGCAAGACGCTGGGCGTGCCGCTGTTTCAGGAGCAGGCGATGAAGATCGCGATCGTCGGCGCCGGTTTTTCCGCGACGCGCGCGGACCAGCTCCGCCGCGCCATGGCGACCTTCAAGCGCAACGGGCAGCTGCCGCAATTCCGCGCGGAGTTCCTCGAAGGCATGGCACGCAACGGCTACGATCCCGGCTTCGCCGAGCGCTGCTTCAAGCAGCTGGAGGGCTTCGGCACCTATGGCTTTCCGGAGAGCCATGCGGCGAGCTTCGCGCAGCTGGTCTACATCTCGGCCTGGCTGAAATGCCATCACCCCGCGGCCTTCGCGGCGGCGCTGCTGAACAGCCAGCCCATGGGCTTCTACGCGCCCGCCCAGATCATCCGCGATGCGCGCGATCACGGCGTGCGCGTGCGGCCGATTGATGTGACGGTCAGCGATTGGGACTGCACGCTGGAAGACGGGGATTTGCGCCTCGGCCTGCGCCTGGTGACGGGCCTCGCGGACAAGGTGGCCGAGCGCATCGTGGCCGCCCGCCCCTTCGCCGATTTCCGTGACATGGTGCGCCGCACGGCACTGGATCGCGGCGCGGTGGAGCGCCTGGCCGAGGCGGACGCGCTGCGCGGCCTCGGCCTGGATCGGCGCGCGGCGCTCTGGGAGGCGGCGGCCGTGGAGCATGCCAGCGCCCTCGCCGCCCCCATCACGGAGGCCGCGCCGCAATTGCCGCTGCCGACGGCGGGCGAGCGCGTGGTGCTGGATTATGCCGGCACCGGCCTCACCCTCGGCCCGCATCCGCTGGCGCTGCTGCGCGGCGATCTCGCGCGGCGGGGTGCCGTCAGCACGCTGGATTACGCCCGTGCCCGGCAGGGGAAATGGCTGCGCGTGGCCGGCCTCGTCCTCGTGCGACAGCGGCCGGGGAGTGCGAAGGGCGTGATGTTCTTCACCATCGAGGATGAGCACGGCACGGCCAACCTCGTCCTCTTCCCCGACATCTCGCTGCGCTTCCGGCGCGAGGTGGTGGCCGCCCGCCTGGTCATCGCCGAAGGGCGGCTGGAGCGCACCGAGGCGCATGTGCCCATCCTGCATCTGCTGGTCCGCAAGCTGGAGGATCACTCGGCCCTGCTGCACGGGCTGCATGAGCTGGATGGCGACACCTGGGCCAAAACCATCGCCCATGCGGATGAGGTGCTGCGGCCCAACCTCTCGCCCGACCCGCGGGTGAAAAGGAAGGAAGCACTGCGCCAGCCGAGCCGGGATTTTAAGTAAGGCCTCCGGCGGCTGGGGCCTCAGGCCCCAGACCCCATTTCCTATTTGCGAATCATTCTCATTTGCAGCATACTCGCCGCAGCACGGAGAACCTCCCCATGGCGACTCGCGGCCTTCCCACCTGGCCCCACCTCAATGATACCGCCGACAGCCTGCCCGAGACGGAGCGCCTGATCCTGGACGCCGCCCGCGCCTGGGCGGGCCCCGGCCCCGCCGGCCCGGTGGGCGAAGCGGCGCTGATCCTGGCCGCCGCTGGCGCCGAGGGCACCGCCCTGCTGCTCGACCCCTTGCTGCGCGGCCTGCCCGGCCTGCAACCCGGCTGCCGGCTCTGCCCGAACATCCACCAGACGGAATCCGCACTGCTGCTGGCCGTCAGCGTGGTGCAGCAAGGCCGACGCAGCATGGCGCTTGGCCTGCTGCATCGCCTGGCGCCACCGCTCGCCGCCTATCGCGCCATGCCGGCACTGATCCACCTGGCCTGCGCGCTCAAGCGCAGCGGCGTCACGCTGGAACCGCGCCTATGAGCGCGGCCCCCAGACGCTGGCCCGCACCGCGACCGCCGCCAGCACGCCATAGGCGGTGACGCCCAGCGCCACGGCGAGGAATTGCCCATCCATGCCGAGGCCCAGCACATCCGCCAGAAGCCAGCCGCCGCCGACCGCGATGGCCAGGCGCGAGACGCCGGCCACGATCGGATAGCCCATCCGCCCGGCACCCATCGCCGCGAAATACATCGCCATGCCCAGGCCGAAGCCGCCAAAGGCCGGGCCGATGAAGGTCAGCGCGCGGGCCGCGATCGCCGCCACCTCGGCATCCGAGGCAAACAGGTTGGCAAAGAACATCGGGTAGATCGCGACCGAGATCCCCACGCTGGAACAGACGCCAAAGGCCATCAGCCCGCCCACCCAGGCAGTGCGCCGCGCCGTCTCCCAATCCCCCTGCCCCACCGCGCGCCCGACCAGCGCCGTCAGCGCCGAGCCCACGCCGAAAGCCAGCGGGATCATCATGAATTCCAGCCGCGCCGACACCCCATAAGCCGCGACCACCGCCGCGCCATAGGAAGCGAGCCGCGCCGTCACCAGGATCGTCGCCAAGTTCGCGATCAGCGCCAGCGTGCAGGCAATGGCCCCGACAGCCAGGATGCGCCGGAACAGCGCCCATTCCAGCCGCACGCGCAGGTTGGGCGTGAAGCCCGCAGCCCCCGAGAAGACGACCTTGGCCATGACGCCTGCCGCCGCCCAGAAGCACAGCGCGAAGGCCAGCCCCAGCCCGACCAGCCCGAGGCCGAGCGTCTCGGCCAAGAGAAAGCCCAGCGCGGGGTAGGCGAGCCAGGCGAAGTTCAGCACCCGGGCGGCCAGCGCGTGCTTGCCCGCGCCGCGCAGGATGGAGCCCAGCGTATTGGCCATCCAGGCCGGCACGGCGCCCAGGCCGAACATCACCGCCGCATAGGGCGCCCCCGCCGCCGCCGCCTCCGGCCCGCCGATCCACGTCAGCAAGGTCCAGGGAAAGCCCGCCAGCAGGATCACGAACATCGCGGCAAAACCGAGCGCGATCAGCAGCGCGTGCACCGCCAGCGCCGAGGCCTCCTCCGGCTTCTTCGCGCCCAAGGCCCGGGCGATGGCGCTGACCACGCCGCCGCCCATGGCACCCGCCGACATCTGGCCCAGCAGCAGCGCGAAGGGCAGCACCACCGCCCAGCCCGCCAGCGCCGAACGGCCGAGCCGAGCCGCGATCCAGGTCTCGATCAGCAGCGCCACGACCTGCAAGGCGGAGAGCACGGTGGTGGGTGCGGCCAGCGCCAGGATGCGCTTGGCGAGCTCGCCCGAAGAAGGTCTCACGCGAAACGCTCCACGCCGAAGGGCGTCAAATCGGCATTGGGCCGCGGCCCCAGCATCGCCGCCGCCACCAGCGCGCCCGTGGGCGCCGAGCCGGTGAGGCCCAGATGCCCATGGCCAAAGGCGCACCATAGCCCGGGCCAGGCCTTCACCGGCCCGACCACGGGCAGGCTGTCCGGCAGGCAGGGGCGATGGCCCATCCAATGCGGCTTCGCGTCCCGCGTATCGGCCTGGGGATAAACCTTGGCCAGATCCTCCAGCAGCAGTGCCGCGCGCGCCGCATTGGGCGGGGCGTCGGTGCCGCCGAACTCGACTGTGCCGGCGATGCGCAGGCCTTCTTCCATCGGCGTGATGAAGGCCTTGCGATCGGCCGGGACCACCGGACGGCTGGGCATGACGCCCGGATGCGGCAGCATGATGTGATAGCCGCGCTGGCTTTCCAGCGGCACCCTGATGCCGAGGGGTGCCAGCAGCTTGGCCGACCAGGCGCCGGCCGCCAGCACGACGTGATCGGCGGCGAGCGGCGCGCCATCCACCATCGCACCCGTGACACGATGCCCCTCGGTGGTCAGCGCCGAGACGCTGCCGCGCAGGATGCGCCCGCCCATGCGCTCGATCCCGCGTGCGATCACGCGCGATTGCCGCAGCGGATTCACCGAATGCCCCTGGCGCGGCAGGAAGACGGCCACGCCATAGGTCTCGGACACCTCCGGCTCCAGCGCGAGGATGCCGGCGCGGTCCAGCACCTGCATCTCGAGGCCATGCGCGCGCCGCAGCGCCCAGGCCGCGTCATCCTTCGCGAGGTGCTGCGCATCCCGATAGAGATAGAGCTGCCCATTGTTCACGATGAGGTCGAGCGCGCCTTCGGCCGCCAGGATTTCCTGGTGCCGCTCCTCCGCGCCATGCAGCAGGACGGCCAGCGCCTCCGCGATTTCCTGCACGCGCTCAGGCCGCGCTTGCAGCACGAAGCGCCAGAGCCAGGGGAAGGCCGCCGGCCAGTAGCGCGCAGGGATGTGCAGCGCGCCCTTGGGGTCCAGCAGCATGCCCGGCACCTGCTTCAGGATGCCCGGCATGGCCAGCGGCGCGACCGAGCCGCCCGAGATCGCGCCCGCATTGCCGGAGGAGGTGCCCTCGCCCGGGCCGTCGCGATCCACCAGCGTGACCTCGGCCCCGCCGCGCGCCAGGTACCAGGCGCAGCAGAGCCCCACGATGCCGGCGCCAATGACGAGGATGCGGGGCTTTGGGTCCATGGCAGCGATGCTCGCGCATGATTGACGCGCCCGCAATGCGCGCCGACTGTTCGGACAAGAACGGAGGAACACCATGCGGATCGTGCCCAACAACACGGGCCTCGGCGCGCGCATTTTCGACCTTGATCTGAGCCGGCCGCCGGGCGCGGAGGATTTCCGCAGCGTGCTGCGGGCGCTGGGCGCGTATGGCGTGTTGTGCTTTCCGGGGCAGGACCTCGATGCGCCGCAGCTCTCGGCCTATGCCAGACGCTTCGGGGAGCTGGAGGTGAACGTGGCCAACATGTTCCACGCGCCCGGCCTGCCCGAGATCATGATCCTCTCCAACAAGCGCGACGCAGCGGGCAAACCCGTCGGCCTGAACGATGCCGGCCAGGGCTGGCACACCGACATGAGCTACTCGACCGAGATCGCGCTCGCCAATGTGCTGCACGCGAAGGAAGTGCCGATGCGCGACGGCCGCCCGCTGGGCGACACGCAATTCCGCAACATGCATGCCGCCTATGACGACCTGCCGGCCGAGGTGAAGCAGCGCCTGGAAGGCCGCGTCGCCATCCATGACTTCCAGAAATTCTGGGACATGATGCGCATCCGCCCCGGCTCCATCCGCGCGCCGCTCACGTCCGAGCAGCGCGCGAAGAAGCCGCCGGTGCGCCAGCCCATTTTCCGCATCCACCCCATCACAAGCCGCCGCGTGCTCTATTGCAATCCTGGCTACGCGATGGAGATCGAGGGGCTCGGGAAGGCCGAGAGCGACGCGCTGCTCGACTATCTCTTCCGCCACCAATCCCAGGCGAAATACCTGCACAGCCACGCCTGGACGCCGGGCGACGTGCTGATGTGGGACAATATCGGCACCACCCACAACGCCCGCGCCGATTACGGGCCGGACGAGCCGCGTTTCATCCTCCGCGCCCAGGTGATGGCGAGCCGGGACTACGCGGCGCTGGCGGCATGAGGCTCGCCACCCTCAGGGATGGCCGCCTGGCCGGCGTGCTGCCCGATGCGCTGGTGCCGCTGCCTGGCACAGACATGATCACCCTGCTGGCCGATGAGGCCGCGATGACCGAGGCCGCCCGCGCCATCGCTTTCGCCGCCCGGCCCGAGAACGCGGCGCTGCGCCTGCCGCTCGATGAGGCTCTCCTGGGAGCCCCGCTGCGCCCCGGCAAGATCATCGGCGTCGGCCGCAATTATGGCGCGCATGCGAGCGAGATGGGCGGGCCGAAGCTGGAAGCGCCCAAGCTCTTCCTCAAGCCCACCTCCTCCATCTGTGGCCCCGGCACCGCGGTGCAAATCCCCCGCGCCGTGACCAAGCCGGATTGGGAGGCGGAGCTTGCCGTCATCATCGGCCTGCCCGCCCATGAGGTGGAGGAGCGCGTGGCGCTCGATCACGTCGCCGGCTACACCATCCTGAACGATATCTCCGCCCGCGAATTCCAGTTCGACCAGCCGCTGGCGATGACCAGCTTCGCCAGGGGCCTCGCGCAGTTCTGCCCGATCGGCCCCTGGATCGTCACCGCCGATGAGCTGGGCGAGCCCTGGGCGCTCGACGTGGATTGCACGCTGAACGGTGAGCGCGTGCAGCACGGCAACACGCGCGAGCTGATCTTCCCGGTCCCCACGCTGGTTTCCTACATCAGCCGCTTCATGCGGCTGGAGACGGGCGATGTGATCGCCACCGGCACGCCCTCCGGCTCCGGCCATTTCCGCCACCCGCCCCGCTATCTGAAAAGCGGCGATGCCCTGGCGCTCAGCGTCTCGGGCATCGGCACGCTGCGACATTCGATCGCTCGAGGAACACATCCATGATGATCCGCGCCCTCAGCCTGCTGCTTCTGCTGGCCACACCCGCGCTCGCCCAACCGCGTGCGGGGGATTATCCGAACCGGCCGGTGCGCGTCGTCGTCGCGCTGGCGCCTGGCGGCAATGCCGACATCAATGCGCGCCTTGTCTCGGCCGCGCTCAGCAACGCGCTCGGCCAGCAATTCGTGGTCGAGAACCGGCCTTCCGGCGGCGGCGTCGTGGCGATGGAAACGATGGGGCGCGCCGCGCCGGATGGCTATACGCTGCTGGTGGGGGCGCTGGGCTCGCATGCGCTGAATGTCGGGCTCGATCACATCACCATCGGCTCAGAAAGTGCCATGGTGGTCGCGGCGCATCCTTCCATCGGCTGGAGCAACCTCACCGAGATGCGCGCGGCATTGCTGGCGCGGCCCAACCACTACATCTTCGGCTCCTCCGGCAATGGCACCACGGGGCATATCGCCACTGCCCTGCTGCTGAGCCAGATGGGTGTCACGGCGCAGCATGTGCCCTATCGCGGCTCTGCCGCCTCCTTTGCCGATCCCTCAGCCGGGCGCATCCAGTTCCAGGCCGACACCGTCTCCTTCCTCGAGCAGCACATCCGCACCGGCACGGTGACAGGCCTCGTGATCGGCACACCCGCCCGCTCCCACATGACGCCCGATGTGCCGTCGGCCGCCGAAGCGGGCTTCCCCGGCTTCCAGGCAACGACCTGGACACCTTGGTCCAGCGCCATCGGCACGCCGCCCATGATCCTCGAATTCCTGCAACAGCAGATCGCGGCGCAGCTGGCCGCGAGCCCGGTGCGGGAGCGCATCCTGGGGCTGGGCAACACCATCCCCGAGAACATGACGCCCACCCCCACCCGCGCCTTCATCGCCGCCAAGATGGAAAAATGCGCGCCCATCGTGCGCTCCACCGGCGCGACGGTGGATTGAGCGATGCTGCACGCAAGCCACAGCTCCATCCGCGCCCAGATCCTCGCCATCCTCCGCGCCTGGGGCAGCCCGCCGCACCTCGCCGAGACCACCGCCGACATCATGGTCGAGACCGACCTCTCCGGCGTGGACAGCCACGGCATCTCCATGCTCATGGCCTATGAGGAGCTTCTGCAAAAAGGCCAGCTCCGCATCGCTGGCGAGCCGCATCTGCGGCGCGATTTCGCGGCGACCGCGCTGGTGGATGGCGCGGATGGGCTGGGGCATCCCGCCGCCTTCATGGCCATGAAGCTCGCCATCGAGAAGGCGCGCGCCTGTGGCGTGGGTGCCGTCGGCGTGGTGAACAGCCATCATTTCGGCGCGGCCGGCTGCTACGCCCGGCTGGCGGCGGATGCAGGGCTGATCGGCCTCGTCACCTCCTCCACGCGCGGCATCCTGATGGTGCCAACACGCGCGGCCGAGCCCGTTCTCGGCACCAACCCGATCGCCTTCGCGGCCCCCGCCGGCGCGCACAAGCCGGTGCTGCTGGACATGGCAACCACGACCGTCGCGGGCAACAAGGTGAAGGTCTATCACCTCAATGACAAACCCATCCCCGAGGGCTGGGTGCAGGATGGCGAGGGCCGCCCCGTCACGGACAGCCACATCGCCAATGACTACGTGTTCAAGCACCGGGAGGGCGGGATCACGCCCGTCGGCGGCCCGGAATCACTGGGCGGCCACAAGGGCTACGGCCTGGCGCTGATGGCGCATATCCTGGGCGGCACGCTGGTCGGCGCCAGCTTCTCACCCATCCGCAACCGCACGCAGAAGCCGAATGACCCGAACAATATCGGCCACTTCATGCTGGCGGTGGACCCACGCGCCTTCCGCGACATCGAGGGCTATGAGAGTGACCTGGACGCGGTGATCGACGTGCTGCACGCAACCCGTCCGGCCGACCCCGCCAAGCCCGTGCTGGTGCCGGGCGAACCGGAGGAAGCCTCCCGCGCGAAGCGGCTGGTGGAGGGCATCCCGATGCCGGAGAGCCTGGTGCAGCATGTGCGCGATGTCGCCGCACGGGCGGGCGTGGACTACATGCTCAAGCCGGCGGCCTGACCAACAGGATCAGCAACGCGCCCCGAGCATCCGGGCCGAATAGGCCCGGCGCAAAGCTTCAGCTTTGCGAAGCCAAGGCGGCGGAGCCGCCGCCCGGCGTCTGAGGGCATCAAAAAAGTCAAACCGAGCGAAGCTCGGTATGAAAGCTCTTGCTGACGATCTTCCAGCCTTCGGCGGTCTTCAGCAGCAGCAGGTAATCGGTGAAATACCGCGGCGGAATGCAGCAATTCACCTTCACGCAGGCCGCATCCTCGCCCGCCATGTCCATCGCCAGGATGCGATCCTCCCGGGCCAGGCCGCGCGACGCCGCCGAGGCGCGGCCGGCGATCATGGTCAGCCAATCCGCGCGCGGCAGATCCACCACGGCGCCATCCACCACATTGTAGAGATGCGAGACGGGGTGGAAGGCGGCGGCGATCTTCGCGCCATCACCTTCGTAAAGACCGTCGAGATAGGTCTGCACCACCGCCTCGATCTGGGTGAGGGCGGGCAGGGTCACGGAACCGTCGGGCATCAGGGGCTCTCCTCGTCGCGGAAGATTCCGCGGGTGTCCAGAATGCGGCGCCCCGCCCGCTGGGCGCGGGGGATGCGCCGGAAGGCGGCATGGTCGGTCAATACCAGCAGCGCCCCCGGCCCCGCCAGCGCTTCCTCCAGCGTGACCAGCGGCGCATCCACGCCAGCGGGTGCCACGCGCAGATGCGGCTCGACCAGTACCACCTGCCCCGGGTGCCGCCGCGCCAATTCGGCGGCGATCTCCAGCGCGGGGCTCTCGCGCAGATCATCCACATCCGCCTTGAAGGCGAGGCCGAGGCAGATCAGCCGCTCACCGCCCGCGCAAAACGCCGAGGCCTCGTCCAGCACGGCTGCGCGCTTCGCCGTATCCACCGCCCGCGCGGCGGGAATGAGGCGCGCGGCATCCGGTGCGCCATGCGCCAGGAACCACGGGTCCACCGCGATGCAATGCCCGCCCACCCCGGGGCCGGGCCGCAGAATGTTCACGCGCGGATGCCGGTTCGCGATCTCGATGACGCGCCAGACATCCAGCCCATGCGCGCCCGCGATCAGCGAAAGCTCATTGGCGAAGGCGATGTTCACATCGCGGAAGGCGTTCTCCGAGAGCTTCACCATCTCGGCCGTGGCGGCATCCGTGCCCACCACCTCGCCGCGCACGAAGAGCCGATAGAATGCCATGGCCCGCCGCGTCGCCTCCGGCGTCAGGCCGCCGGCCACGCGGTCATTCTCCACCATCTCGGTCAGGATGCGGCCGGGAAGGACCCGTTCGGGTCCATAGGCGATGGCGAGGTCCGTCAGCTCAGGGCGCAGCTCGGCCAGCAGGGCCGCGATGCGCGCCGTGGTGCCGATCGGGCTCGTGCTCTCCAGCAGGACCAGGTTGCCGGGCCGCAGCGCGGGGGCGAGCGCGCGGGTCGCATCCAGCACATGGCCCAGCATCGGCGCGCGATCCTCGCCCAGCGGCGTGGGCACGGCGATGATGAAGACATCAGCCGGTGGCGGCTCGGCATGCAGGGTGAAGAGGCCGGCGCGCAGCGCGCGCTCCAGCAGCGCCTCCACATCGGCCTCGGTGATATGGATGCGCCCCGCGGCGAGGGTGGCGCGCACGGCCGCGTTGCTGTCCACGCCCTGCACGGCCATGCCGCGGCTCGCCAGCAAGGCTGCGGTGGGCAGGCCGACATAGCCAAGACCGATCACGGTGACGCGCGGATTCATGCACCGCAGGGTTGCACAGCCCTGGGGCTTCCGCCCACCGCATTCACGCGCGAAACTGCCCCGGACGGAGGAAAATCCATGACGCCCCGACGCTCGCTGCTGGCCTTGCCGGCCTTGCCGGCCTTGCCGCCCAGCCTCGCTTTTTCCAAGGCCCCCTGGCCGCAAAAGCCTGTCCGCCTCACCCTCCCCTATGCGGCCGGCGACGGCACTGACATCCTGGCCCGCGCCAAGGCCGAGGCGCTGCGGTCGAGCCCGGCGCATCCCATCATCGTCGAGAATCGCGCGGGTGCGGCGGGCGTCATCGGCAGCGAGCCTGATCTGCGTTCATCCGCCGAAACCCTCCCCGCCATGCAGCGCGAGGACCGCATCTGGGCCGCGGCCTACGCCGCCGGCCACATTCAACGCCAGTAGAGGATCCCCATGGCAAACCCCTCCCTCAAGGCCGCCTTCGACGCCAAGAAATTCGTCGTCGCCCCCGGCATCTTCGACATGATCAGCACCCGGGTCGCCGATGGCATGGGCTTCGACTGCCTTTACGCCACGGGCTTCGGCACCGTCGCCTCGCATCTGGGCGTGGCCGATGCCGGCATCGCGACCTACACCGACATGGTGGGCCGCATGGGCCGCTTCGCGCAGATGGCGAAGACGCCGATCATCGCGGATGCCGATACCGGCTATGGCGGCCTGCTCAACGTGCGCCACACCGTCATGGGCTATGAGGCGGCCGGCATCTCGGGCATCCAGCTCGAGGACCAGGAGATGCCGAAGAAGTGCGGCCATACGCCCGGCCGCAGCGTGATCCCGGCGGAGGACATGGTGCTCAAGCTCAAGGTCGCGGTGGAAGCCCGGCGTGACCCGAACTTCCTGATCGTCGCCCGCACCGATGCGCGCACCGGCCTCGGCCTGGAAGAGGCCATCCGCCGCGGCCGCATGTATGGCGACGCAGGCGCCGACATCGTCTTCATCGAAAGCCCGGAGACCGAGGCCGAGATGATCGAGATCGGCCGCTCCATCGCCAAGCCGCTGCTGGCGAACAATGTGGAGGGCGGCCGCACGCCCATCCTGCCGGCGGCACGGCTGAAGGAGATCGGCTACAGCATCGCGATCTACCCCGGCGCCGGTTTCCTGGCCGTCAGCGCCGCCTTGGAGCGCGTCTATTCCCACCTGCTGCAGCATGGCGACACCAACAGCCTGCCCGCCCAGGAAAGCTACGGCTTCGGCCGCATGTGCGAGCTGATGGGCTTCCCGGAAGTCTGGGAGTTCGACAAGAAATGGGCGCGGAAGGATTGAGCTGATGAACCAGGTTAAGGCTCTCGTCTTCGACGTGTTCGGCACGGTGGTGGATTGGCGCAGCGGGGTCGCGCGTGAACTTGCGGGCTATCTCTCGGCCATTGGCCGCACCGATCTCGATCCCTTCCTGCTCGCCGATGCGTGGCGCCGGCGCTACCAGCCGGCGATGGAGGAATGCCGCTCGGGACGGCGGGCCTTCACGCGCCTCGATGTGCTGCACCGGGAGAACCTCGAGACCATGCTGGCCGATCACGGCGTGACCGGCTGCAAGCCCTCCGACCTCGATGCGCTGAACCTCGCCTGGCACAAGCTCGACCCCTGGCCGGATGTGCTGCTGGGCCTGCATCGGCTGAAGCGCAACTACTTCCTGGCGCCGCTCTCCAACGGCAACATCGCGCTGCTGGCCAACATGGCCAAGCGGGCGCGCATCCCCTGGGATGCCATCCTCGGCGCCGAGCCGGTGCAGGCCTACAAGCCGCAGCCCGAGGCCTATCAGCGCACCGCCGAATTGCTGGCGATGCAGCCCCACGAGGTCTGCCTGGTCGCCGCCCATAATGGCGATCTGCGCGCGGCGCGGGCCGCCGGCCTCGCCACCGCCTTCGTCCCGCGCCCGGTGGAGCATGGCGCGGGGCAGACCATCGACCTCACCGCCGAGGATCCGTGGGATTGCGTGGCGGCGGATTTCGTGGACCTCGCGCAGAAGCTGCATTGCGGCTGAGGTAAGCCCCGTGGCAACCTGCCGCCATCAGTCACGTTGTCTCTCCCGTGGTGGCCGTTGCGGTCGCCCGGGAGATTTCCATGAAACGAGTGATACCCGCCCTGGCGTTGCTGCTGGCCAGCGCCCCCGCCTTCGCGCAGCCCCGCGCCGTGGATCACGTCCGGACCACAGCCGATCTCGGCGCCATCTGTGATCCCGGCACCGCGGGCGTCCCACGGCTTGAGGCCATCGCCTATTGCCAGGGCTTCCTGACGGCGGCCGGCCAGTATCACGCGCTGATGAACCCGCCCGGCATCGCACTCGCCCGCTGGGTGCGCGAGAATCCGAGCCACGCCCATGAACCCGCGCTGGATGGCCTGCTGCGCTGGGCACAGGCGAGCTTCCCCTGCCCCGCCGAACCCAGCACGAGGAGGGCCCGCTGATGCGCCGCACCCCCATGGCCCTCCTGCTGCTGGCAGGTCTCGGCATGTCCGGCTGCGCCGGGTTGAATGAGACGCAGCAACGCACCGCCACGGGCGCGCTCGGCGGCGGCGCGGTGGGCGGCATCATCGGCTCGTTCAGCGGCAATGCGGGGCTGGGCGCGCTGCTCGGCGCGGGCGTGGGTGGCGCGGGCGGCTATCTCTATGACCAGTCGCAACAGCAGCGCGGCTATGGCAACAACCGCCGCCCTCGCGGGAACCAGGGCTACACCAACAGCGGCTACAACCGCTACTGAGCGCCGCTCAGGCGCTGCCGAGCAATCCCTCGCGCAGCGCCTGCCAGCCCGCGCGGTCTGGCGCGCAGATCAGGCCGCCCGTGTGCTTGCGGGATGAATAGGCGCTGCCGTCGAACTGCGCGGCATGGCCCCCCGCCTCGGCATGAATCAGCACGCCGGCCGCATGATCCCATGGCATCAGCTTGTTGTAGACGAGCGCATGCAGCCCACCGGTCGCGGCCAGGCGATATTCATGCGCGGCGCAGCGGAAGTTCAACGTCCCTGCCAGCTGTGCGAGGCGCGGCAGCAGATGCGCCTTGCGCTCCGGTGGCAGATAGCCCCAGGAAATCGCGCCGACCATGCCACCGATCGGCGCGGGTGCGGCCACGCGGCAATCCCCGCGCCGGCCCTCGGGCGTCTCCACCCAGGCGCCCGCGCCGCGCAGCGCGATCATGGTGTCATCGCCCATCGGGTCATGGATCCAGCCGGCGATGGTCTCGCCGTGATGGACGGCCGCCAGCATGACGCCAAAGAGCGGCACACCGCCCGCGAAATTCGCCGTGCCATCCACCGGGTCGAGCACGAAGCAGAGCTCCGCATCCTGCATCCGGGTGAGCAGGCCGGGATCAGCGGCCGTCGCCTCCTCACCCAGGATCAGCGCCTTTGGATAGCGCGCCGATAGCTCGGCCGTCAGCACGCGTTCGGCCGCTTCATCGGCCTCGGTGACGAGGTCGAGCGGGCCGGATTTCGTCCGGATGTCGCCGCTGGTCAGGCGACGGAAACGGGGCAGGATTTCCACCTGGGCGGTGCGGCGCAAAAGGCCGGCCACCTCGCTCGCCTCGGCGGCCGAGAACTTCACGGCAGCAGCTCGTAGCGTGCGCGATTGGCCGGCGAGATGCGCACGGTCAGCTGGATGCTGTCCTCACCATCCACGCGCTCCAGCACCTCGCCATGGCGATACAGCCAGGCAAGGCGGGAGCCGTCCTCGCTCGGCAATTCGAAACGCTCGGTCACCATGCTCTCGGCGAGGCGCGAATCCAGCGCGGCGCGGAGGATGTCCAACCCCTCGCCGGTCAGGGCGGAGACGGCGATGCCGCCCGCCGCGCGTGAGGCAATGGCCTCGGGCCCGCCCAGCAGGTCCGCCTTGTTCAGCACCTCGATGCAGCGGCCACGCCAGCCGCCATCGAGCGCCGCATCGGGGCCTTCGGTCATCTCATCCAGCACGGCGTTCACGTCATTGCGCTGCGCCGTGCTGTCGGGATGCGCCACATCGCGCACATGGAGGATGATGTCGGCCGCCGCGACCTCCTCCAGCGTGGCGCGGAAGGCCTCGATCAGCTGCGTCGGCAGGTCGCTGATGAAGCCCACCGTGTCGGAGAGGATGGCATGGCGCCCCGACGGCAGCGTGATCTGCCGCATCGTGGGGTCGAGCGTCGCAAACAGCTGGTCCTGCGCATAGACCGCGGCCCCGGTCAGTGCGTTGAACAGCGTGGACTTGCCGGCATTGGTGTAGCCGACGAGCGCGATCACCGGGAACGGCACCCGCTCGCGCGCCTTGCGGTGCAGGCCGCGGGTGCGGCGCACCTGCTCCAACTCGCGCTTGAGCCTGATGATGCGCTCGCCGATCAGGCGGCGGTCAATCTCGATCTGGCTCTCGCCGGGCCCGCCCAGGAAGCCGAAGCCGCCGCGCTGCCGCTCGAGGTGGGTCCAGGAACGGACAAGCCGCGTGCGCTGGTATTCCAGATGCGCGAGCTCGACCTGCAAGGACCCTTCACGCGTGCGGGCGCGCTCGCCGAAGATTTCCAGGATCAGGCCGGTCCGGTCGATGACCTTGGCCCCCCATTCGCGCTCCAGATTGCGCTGCTGCACCGGCGTGAGGGCCGCGTCCACGATGACGAGTGTCGCCTCCTGCTCCTCCAGTGACTGGCGGACCATGTCCACCTGGCCCTCGCCCAGCAGGGTGGAGGGGCGGCGCCGGCGCAGCGGGTGGATCGCCGAATGGACGATCATCACGCCGATGGAGGCAGCGAGGCCCACCGCCTCGGCGAGCCGCGCCTCGGCCGCGCGCGGCAAGCCGCCCGTGGGGGCGAATTCCAGGATGTTCGAGCGCTGGGTGCGCTCGAAGGGAAGGATGACGGCGGCGCGCGTCGGCGCCGCCGCGACGTCTTCAGTCTTCGCGGGCAGCGGCTGGCTCCCGCGACATGGTCAGGGTTGTCTCGCGCAGCGGCGTGCCGGTGGCGGGCGGCGGAGCGGCCGCGGTGCCGGCGGTCTGGGGATCAAACAGCATGATCGGCGCGCCCGGCATCACCGTGCTGATCGCATGCTTGTAGACGAGCTGCGTATGGCCATCCCGGCGCAGCAGCACGGAGAAATTGTCGAACCAGGTGATGATGCCCTGGAGCTTGACGCCATTGACGAGGAACACCGTCACCGGGGTCTTGCTTTTGCGAACGTGGTTCAGGAACACGTCCTGCACGTTCTGGGATTTCTCGGCCATCACGGCCTCCTTCTTGTTCTTCGTCGTGGATTACTTGTCGCGGGCTATCGCCCGTCGCCTTGCCTGAGGGGGGAATGTCGGGCGTCCCGGATCACTTGTCCAGAGCGTGCAGTCGGGCGGCAAGTTGCACGCCGTCGGTAAAGGCCATGTCGGGGGCGCAGGCGGCGATGCCGCCGTCATGCGCGGCATCGCCGAGCAGCACGGCCCGGCAGCCGGCCGCGCGGGCGGCCTGCATGTCGATCGAGGTGTCGCCCACATACCAGATATGGGGCCCGGCGCTGAGGCCCATCTGCGCGAGTGCCAGGTGCAGCGGCGCACCGGAGGGCTTGTCCGCCACCGCATCGCCCGCGCCCACCAGCGCGCCGAAACGCTCCGCCCAGCCCAGGTGCAGCGCCTCCTTGCGCAGGAGCGGTCCCTGCTTGTTGGACACGACGCCGAGCGGCAGATGCGCCAGCGAATCCAGCATGGCGATGCTGGCCGGCAGCGGCCGGATCACCTCGAGATGCGTCGCGTGCACCGCCTCGTAGAAGATGTCCCGCGCACGTTCCCACTCATGGCCGAAATGCTCGGGGAAGCTGTCCCGCAGCGATTTGCGGACATTGGCCAGCACCTGCTCGCGCGTCCAGGCGGGCTTGCCGAAAGCGGCGAAGGCGGCGTTCAGCCCGGCCTCGATCGCGGCCCAGCCATCGATCAGGGTGTTGTCCCAGTCGAACAGGATGGCCGTGGGCGCCAGGCCGTGCGTCTGCATGGTCATGCGGCATTCCCGACGCCGGCATGGACATGGCGCGAGAAGACGTCGAACAGGCGCCGCGTCACGGGCCCGACCTTGCCATCCCCCACCGCGTGGCCGTCGATCTTCAGGATCGGCTTCACGAAGGAAGTCGCGGAGGTGAGGAAAGCCTCCCGCGCGCCGCGAAGCTCTTCGAGGCTGAAAGGTTCCAGGCTGTAGGGGATGCCATCGGCCTCCATCTCCGCGATCAGCGCACCGCGGGTGCAGCCGGGCAGGATCACCTGGTCCAAATGGCGCGTGCGCAGGACGCCCGCGGCATCCACGATCCAGAAGGAGGTCGCGGCGCCTTCCGTGACCATGCCGGTCGCCTCGTCATAGAGAATCGCCTCGGCCGAGCCCGCCTCGCGCGCCGCCTGGCGGGCCAGGACGTTGGGCAGCAGGTTCACGCTCTTGATGTCCCGCCGCGCCCAGCGCAGGTCGGGGTGGGTGATGGCCGTGATCGTCCAGCGATCCACGTCCTTGGGATAGGGCGGGATGTGGCGCACGGTCACGACGAGCGAGACGGGCACGGGCGTCTTGGGGAAGGCATGGTCGCGCCGGGACACCCCGCGCGTCACCTGCATGTAGAGCAGTCCATCCGTCACGCGGTTGCGATGCGCCACCTCCATCAGGACCATGCGCAAGGCCGCGCGCGGCATGGGCATGGGGAGATGGATTTCCTTCAGCGAGCGCTCCAGCCGATCCAGGTGGCGCGCCTCGTCAATGAAGTGGCCGCGGTAGAGATGGACGACCTCATAGATTCCGTCGCCGAACTGGTAGCCGCGATCCTCGATATTCACGGAGGCATGGCGTTGGGCCAGGTAGGCCCCGTTCACATAAGCGATCTTCGACATGCGCAGGAGCTTAGGCGGTTCCGGAGGCCCTGTCTTCCGCATGGACGCCGAGGAATTTCAGCTTCCGATGCAGGGCGCTGCGCTCCATGCCGACAAAATTGGCAGTGCGGCTGATATTGCCGCCGAAGCGCAGCAATTGCGCCTCCAGATATTGCCGCTCGAAGGCCTCGCGCGCATCGCGCAGCGGCAGCGTCATGATCTCGCTGGAGCGGTCCAGCCGGAGCATGGAGGGTGCGGTGGAAACGATCTCGGGCGGCAAGGATTCGGCCCGGATCGGCGAGCCCGAATCGCCGGGCGACATGATCAGCAGCCAGTCCATGAGATTGCGCAGCTGGCGCACATTGCCCGGCCAGTCATGCGTCTGCAGCGCGGCGATCGTGTCCTCGGCCAGCGCGCGCGGGGCGAGGCCCGAGCTCTCGATGGAGTGCGTCATGAAATGGCGCGCCAGCGCCGGAACATCCTCGCGCCGCTCCCGCAGGGCGGGCATACGCAGCGGCACGACGGAGAGGCGGTAGAACAAATCTTCCCGAAAACGGCCGGCGCCGATCTCGGCCTGAAGATCCTTGTTGGTGGTGGCGATGACGCGCACATCCACCTTCACGCGCGTGGCGCCCCCGATGCGCTCGAATCCCTGCTCCTGCAAGGCGCGGACGATCTTGCCCTGGGTCTCCAGCGGCATGTCCGAGACTTCGTCCAGCAACAGCGTGCCGCCATGCGCGCGCTCCAGCGTGCCGGCGCGGCGCGGCTGGTCGCCGCGCGGCTCGACGCCGAACAGCTCCTCCTCGATGCGGGAGGGGTCGAGTGTCGCGCAGTTCAGCGCCACGAAGGGCCCATCGGCCCGGCGGGAGCGCGCATGCAGCATGCGCGCCGCGACCTCCTTGCCGGTGCCGGGCGGGCCGCTGATGAGCACGCGCGAATTGGTCGGCGCCACGCGCTCGATGGCCGAGCGAATCTGCGCCATGGCGGGCGAGACGCCGATGAGTTCGGCCTCGGAACCCGCGCGCAGCCGCAAATCGCTGATCTCGCGCTTCAACTTGGCGGCTTCCAGCGCGCGCGAGACGATCAGGAGCAGCCGGTCGCTCTTGAAGGGCTTCTCGATGAAGTCGAAGGCGCCCTTCTGGATCGCTTGCACCGCCGTCTCGATGTTGCCGTGGCCCGAGATCATGACGCAGGGAACGTGCGGCTCCTCGCGGTGCAACGCGTCGAGGATCTCGAGCCCGTCCAGCCGGGAATTGGCCAGCCAGATGTCGAGGATGACCAGCGAGGGCCGGCGCGCGCGGAAATGCGCGATCGCCGTATCGGAATTATGCGCCTGGCGGGTCTCGTACCCTTCGTCGGAGAGGATGCCGTCAATGAGCGAGCGGATATCCGGCTCGTCATCCACGATCAGGATGTCATGCGCCATGGCGAGGCTCCCTGGTCTCGACCTCGGCGGCCGATGCGGCCTCCAGCTCCGGAAGGACCAGCTCGGCCCGCGCGCCGCTGCCCTCGCGCGCATCGCTGAGGCGAATGCGGCCGCGGTGGTCCTCCATGATTTTCTTCACGATCGCGAGACCAAGGCCGGTTCCCTTTGTCTTGTGCGTCACATAGGGCTCGGTGAGCCTGTCTCGCTGGTCCCCCGCCGGCAGGCCCACTCCGTCATCTTCCACCGCGATGATCAGCCGCCCTGCCTCCGAAGACAAGCTTACCCGGATATGGCCGACCGGCCGCGGGCAGGCAAGGCCTTCTTCCTGATCGCGCTGGACGCGCATCGCGATGGCATCCGCCGCATTGTTGAGCAGATTCGTCAGTGCCTGGTTGATCAGCCGCCGGTCGCAGACGGCATGGAGCTTCTGCTCGGGCAGATCGGTCACCCAGGCGATTTCGGGGCGGGATTGCTGTTGCAGCACCAGCGCCTCACGCACCAGGCGCCCCATCTCCTCGGGGCGGATCACGGGCTGGGGCATGCGGGCGAAGGCGCTGAATTCATCCACCATCCGCCCGATGTCGCCCACCTGCCGCACGATCGTGTCGGTGCAGGCGGTGAAGGTCTCGGGGTCATGCGTGATCTGCTTCAGGTAGCGCTTCTTGAGGCGCTCGGCGCTGAGCTGGATGGGGGTCAGTGGGTTCTTGATTTCATGCGCGATCCGCCGCGCCACATCCGCCCATGCGGCCTGACGCTGCGCGGTGAGCAGGGCCGAGATGTCGTCGAAGGTCAGCACATGGCCCTGGCCTTCCATCTCGGGCGAGAGGCGGGCGAGCAGCGTCTTGCGCTCATTGGGGGGCCCCACGCGGATCTCAGCCGTGCGCGTCGTGCCCGGCTGCGCCAGCAATTCGGCGAATTCGGGTGCCACCTCCGCCATCGGCCGGCCGATCTCGCGCTCGAGGTCGAGGCGGAGCAGCAGGCTGGCGCTGCGGTTGGGCAGGTTGACGCGGAGTTCATGGTCGAGGCCCACGATCCCGGCCGAGACCCCGCCCAGCACGGCCTCGGTGAAATTCTGCCGCTCGGCGATCTGGCGATACGCTTCGAGCAACTCGCTGCGCTGCGCGGCCAATTGGTTGGTCATGCGGTTGAACGCGCGGCTCAGGCTGCCGATCTCATCATCGCCATCGCCCTCTTCCACCCGCACCGAGAGGTCACCGCCGCGAACCCGCTCGGCCGCCGTGATCAGGCGCGAGATGGGCACCGCCAGCTGGTTCGCCAGCACGAGGCCCACCAGCACGGCCGCCAGCAGCACGAGCAACGAGCCGATGGCGAAGATCATCACGAAGGTGATCTGCAGCCCCTCGCGGTTGCGGTCGATGGACTGGTACGCCGTCACCGCCTGCTCGGTCCGCTGCATATGCTCCAGCACCGAGGAATCCACCGGCCGGCCGATCATCAGCTGCAACCCCGAGGCCGGGGTGAGCGCCACGATGGCGCGGACGCGGTTCTCCTCCTCGACCGCCACCACCGCCACCTCGCCGCCGGTCGCGATCTCGATCGCCCAATCGGGCGGGGGGGAGAGCATGAAGGCGGAGCTGACGCCCGCATGGGCCACGATCCGGCCCAGCAGCGGCTCGAACACCACCGCCTCGGTCAGGCCGCGCGCGCTGGCCTGGGTGGCCAGCACCCGGGCGAAGGCCAGGCTCTGGTCGGGCAGCAGCACCACCGCACGGTTCAGGTCATTCGCCATGGCCAGCGCATCGGCGCGGATATTGTTCTGGTGCTCCTCGAAATAGGCGCGGCTCGCGACGAGCGACGCCTCGAGCGCGGTTCGCACCCGGTCGCTGAACCAGGCCTGGATGCCGAGGTTGAAGAAGATCGCCGAGAAGCCCGCCAGCAGGATCGTCGGAACGACGGCCACGACCGAGAAAAGCAGCACGAGCCGCGTGTGCAGCCGAGAGCCGGCCGAGCCGCGCCGCCGCTCCGCCCAGACGCGCACCAGCTGCCCGGCGAGCGAGGCCAGCAGCAACAGGATGATGGCCAGGTTGATGAGGACCAGCGCCACCACCTGCCCCGGCCGCGTGGGCCCGAGCGGGCTGCCATCCGACAGCACGACGAAGGTGAGGATGCCCATCAACAGGGCGCCCACCGCAAGGCCGAGCGTCACACCCCGGCCGAGGAGCATGTCGGCCAGGCGGCGCAACAGCGGCACCCGGGCTGACTTTGGCATGGTCAGGGGCTGCTCATGACAGGCCGCGCACCACCGGCAATTCCAGGTCGCGCAGCTTCTTGCGCAGCGTGTTGCGGTTGAGGCCGAGCAGCGCCGCCGCCTTGATCTGGTTGCCACGCGTGGCGCTGAGCGCCAGGCGCAGCAGTGGGCGCTCGACCTCCGAGATCACGCGGTCATGCAGGTCGCGGATGGGGATGCCGTCCTTGTGGGCGGCCATGAAGAGCTTGAGGTGGCGCTCGACCGCCTGCTCCAGCGTCTCGCTCGAGCGCGGCGCGCCATCGGAGGGCGCCTCGGCCTCGGCGAGTTCGGCGGCAACAGCCTCCTCGCCGATCGTTTCCTGCGGGTAGAGCGCGGCCAGGCGGCGCATCAGGTTCTCGAGTTCGCGCGCATTGCCGGGCCAGGAATGGCGCTTCAGCCGCTCCAGCGCCTCGTTGCTGAGCGACTTCATGGGCAGACCCGAGGCGCGGGCGCGTTCCAGAAAATGCCGCGCCAGGAGGGGGATATCCTCGGTCCGCTCGCGCAGGGGCGGAAGGCGGATGGGCACCACGTTCAGGCGGTAGAAGAGATCCTCGCGGAACAGGCCGGCGCGGATGGAGGCGCGCAGGTCGCGGTGCGTCGCGGCCACGATGCGGACATTGGCCTTGACCGGCTGGCGGCCGCCGACCGTGGTGAACTCGCCCTCCTGCAGCACCCGCAGCAGGCGGGTCTGCGCCTCGGCCGGCATGTCGCCGATCTCGTCCAGGAACAGCGTGCCGCCGGCCGCCTGCTCGAAGCGCCCGACGCCACGGGTCAGCGCGCCGGTGAAGGCACCGCGCTCATGGCCAAAGAGCTCGCTCTCGATCAGCTCGCGCGGGATCGCCGCCATGTTGATGGCGACGAAGGGCCCCTGCCGGCGCTTGCCGTAGTCATGCAAAGCGCGCGCGATCAGCTCCTTGCCCGTGCCGCTCTCGCCCGTGACCATGACGGTGAGGTCGGCCGTCGTGAGGCGCGCCACGGTGCGGTAGATCTCCTGCATGGCCGTGCTGCGGCCCACCAGCGGCAGGCGCTCGCCGGGCTCGGCCTCCTCGTCGGGGGGCAACGCGGTCGCGGGCTGCGCGAGTGCGCGCTCGACCACGCTCAGCAACTCCTTCAGGTCGAAGGGCTTGGGCAGGTATTCGAAGGCGCCGCGCTGGGCGGCTTTCACCGCGGTGGTGAAGGTGGACTGCGCCGACATGACCACCACCCGCAGGTCAGGCCGGATGCGCTTGATGCGCGGCAACAGGTCCAGCCCATTCTCATCGGGCATGACGACGTCGGTGACGACGAGGTCCCCCTCGCCATCCTCGACCCAGCGCCAGAGCGTGGAGGCGGAGGAGGTCGCGCGCACATTGTATCCGGCACGCGTCAGCGCCTGGGAGAGGACGGTACGGATCGCGCGGTCATCATCGGCGATCAGGATGGTGCGGGATTCGGTCATTCGTCGCTCTCATGGCCCGGTTCGCCACCGGCCTGGCCGGGGGGCTGCGCCGGAAGGGACAGGCGGAAGGTGGTGCGGCCGGGGCGGCTGTCGCATTCGATGAGGCCGCCGTGATTGGAGACCAGCTTCGCCACGAGCGCGAGGCCGAGCCCCTGCCCGCCCCGCTTGGTCGTCACGAAGGGCTCGAACAGGGTGGAGCGCAGCGCCTCGGGAATGCCCGGGCCGTTGTCACGCACGATCACCTGCAGCGGCAGATGCACACGCTCGCTGCTGCCGGGTACCGCGATGCGGACGCCATGGTGATAGGCCGTGGAGAGCATGATCTCGCCCGTGCCGCCGGTGGCGCCACCATCGCTCAACGCCTCGGAGGCGTTCTTCACGAGGTTGAGGAGAATCTGGATCAGCTGGTCCCGGTCGCCCCAGACGGCGGGCAGCGAGGGGTCATATTCCTCGACGATGCGCAGGTGGCACGCGAAGCCCGATTGCGCGACGCGGCGCACATGGTCCAGCACGGAATGGATGTTCACCGCACGGCGGGTGATCGGCCGGTCGGAGAACATCTCCATCCGGTCCACCAGGTTGCGGATGCGGTCGCTCTCCTCCTGGATCAGCAGGCAAAGCTCGCGGTCGCCTTCGCTGGCGCCCTGCTCCAGCAATTGCGCCGCGCCGCGGATGCCGGAGAGCGGGTTCTTCACCTCATGCGCCAGCATCGCCGCCATGGCGGTGGCACCCCGCGCGGCACCCAGGAAATGCAGCTGCCGGTCGAGCATGGCGGCGGTAGAGCCGTCCTGCAGCGTCAGCACCACACCCTCCGGCAGGTCCGGCATGGGCGCGCCATAGACCGAGACGCCGTGGCGATGCAGGCGCGGGCTTTCCAGCGTCAGGTCGTGATCCGCCACCGGGCTGTCCTGCAGGCGGATCTGGTGCAGCAGCGCGAAGAGGCGGTGGTCGAGCGGCAGCAGTTCGGCCAGCTGCACGCCCAGAAGCGTCTGCTGCGATTGCTGGAAGAAGAGCTCGGCCGCCGGATTGACGAAGCGGAAGCGGTCCTCGCCATCCAGCACGATCGCCGGCATGGGCAGGGCAAGAAGGATGGCGGCGCTGTCAGGCGGTGCGAAGCCGCGCGTGCGGCGGGCCAGGGCGGCCACGCGGCTGATCACGCTGTTCATGCGGCCTCCTGCCAGGGGGTGGCGACGGGCGCCTGGCCGCGCTCGATCAGCGGGCCGTAGAAGCCCTGGATGAGCGATTCCGCGGCCTCGCCCATTTCCACGCGGTTCACCTGGGCGCGGAATTCGGCGCTGCCCGGCAGGCCGCGCGAATACCAGGCGACATGCTTGCGCGCCATGCGCACACCCACGCCCTCGCCATGGTGTTCGAGGATGGCGCGGTAATGCTTGAGCAGGATGGCCAGCTGCTCCTCCAGCGTCGGGTCGGGCAGGCGCGTGCCGTCCCGCAGGAAGGCCGCCACCTGGCGCGGGAACCAGGGCCGGCCATAGCAGCCGCGCCCGATCATCACGCCATCGGCGCCCGCGCGCGTCAGTGCGTCGAGCGCGTTGTCCACCGTCACGATGTCGCCATTGGCGATCACCGGGATGGTGACGGCCGCCTTCACCGAGGCGATGAAATCCCAGTCGGCCACGCCGGTGTAGAGCTGCTGGCGCGTGCGGCCATGGATGGTGACCAGGCGAATGCCACACTCCTCAGCGATGCGCGCGAGCTTCGGCGCGTTCAGGCTCTGATGGTCCCAGCCCATGCGCATCTTCAGCGTGACCGGCACAGGCACGGCCTTGACCACCGCCTCCAGGATGGCGGCGGCGCGCAGCTCGTCGCGCATCAGGGCGGAGCCGGCGCTCTGGCCGACGGCCACCTTCTTCACGGGGCAGCCGAAATTGATGTCCACGATGGCGGCACCCTTGTCCACGACCAAGCGCGCGGCATCGGCCATCACCGCCGGATCGCAGCCAGCGAGCTGAACGGAAGAAGGGCCGCCGAGTTCATCCGTCGTGTCGCACATCTTCAGGCTCTGGCGATTCTCGCGGATCATCGCAGCCGAGGCGATCATCTCGCTCACCACGAGGCCGGTGCCCTCCGCACGCGCGAGGCGGCGGAAGGGCAGGTCCGTCACGCCGGACATGGGTGCCAGGATGACCGGCGTTTCGATGGTCACATCGCGCGCGAGCACGATGGGACGAAGGCGGTTGCTCATCATTTGGGCAGGCATACGCAAAACCGAGCGCCGCGTCCACGCCACCCGTGTCACCCCGCGAGAATTCCCCCGAATTCCCTGCCCCGCCGATATGGCCTATTCGGAAGGCACCATGATCGCAGCACTTCTCTTGGCCGCCGGGCGCGGCGAGCGCTTCGGCGCCCCTGAACCGAAGCAATATGCGCGGCTGCTGGGCCGCCCCGTGCTGCGGGTGGCGGCCGAGGCGCTGCTGGCCGGCGGATGGGTCGAAGTGCTGCAACCTGTCTGCGCCGCGGGCGAGGAGGCGCGCGTGGCCTCCATGCTGGAAGGCCTGCCGCATCTGGCGCCCGTCACCGGCGGCGCCACGCGCCAGGCCAGCGTGAAGGCGGGCCTCGCCGCCCTGGCCCCGCTCAATCCCAGCGCCGTGCTGGTGCATGACGCGGCCCGGCCGGTGATTCCCGAAGGCACCATCCCGGCCCTGCTGGCTGCCCTGGAACAGCGCGCGGGTGCCATTCCGGCGCAGCCCGTCTCGGACACGCTGAAGCGCGGATCGGACGGCGTGATCGGCGAGACCGTCCCCCGCGCCGGGCTGTTTCGCGCCCAGACGCCCCAGGCCTTCCGCTTCGAGACATTGCGCGCCGCCCATGAAGCCGCGACCGCCGAGGCGACAGATGACGCGCAACTGCTGGAATGGATCGGCGAGAGCGTGGCCCTGGTGCCCGGCCATGAAAGCAACGTGAAAATCACCTTCCCGGAGGATCTGGCCCGCGTGGAATCAACCCTGTTCCCCCGGCTGCTGCCGCGCGTCGGCACCGGCTTCGACGTGCATCGCCTGGTGCCCGGCCGCCCCCTCATCCTCTGCGGCGTGACCATCCCGCATGAGCTGGGCCTGGATGGCCATTCCGATGCCGATGTCGGCATCCATGCCCTCTGCGATGCCATCTATGGCGCCCTGGCCGAGGGCGATATCGGCCGGCATTTTCCGCCCTCCCAGATGAAATGGCGCGACGCGGACAGCGCGCAATTCCTCGTGCACGCCATGGAGCGCGTGGCGGCGCGGGGCGGCATGCTGATCAATGCCGACGTCACGCTGATCTGCGAACAGCCCAAGATCGGCCCGCATGCGGGGGCGATGATCGCGCGCCTGGCCGGGATCATGGGCGTGGAGGCAGGGCGCATCGGGGTGAAGGCCACCACGACCGAGCGGCTGGGCTTCCCGGGCCGCGGCGAAGGCATCGCCTGCCAGGCGGCGGTCAGCCTGCTCGTCCCGGACTGAGCAAAAAAAAGCCGCTCCTCGCGGAGCGGCCAAGTCAAGGTTGAGGAAGGCAAAGCTGTCGGGGCTGGATCAGCGCCCGACGGCTTAGGATTTGGGAAGCGCGAAACCGCTTTCAATACCCTTTCGGAAATGTATCGCTTAACGAAGTGGACATGTGTTGCTATTTTGCAACATGTCCGGACCTTGGCAAGGCGCGACGGAGGCATTGGCGCCGGCCTCGCGAATAGCCTAGCCTCGCCCGAACGAGAGGGAACCTGCCATGACCGCCACGCCACATGACGCCGCCATCATCGGCTGGGCGCATAGCCGCTTCGGCAAGCTCGAGGACGCACCCGACGCCGAGGCCCTGATCGGCCTGGTGGCGCGCGAGGCCATCGCTGATGCCGGCCTGGAGCCGCATGAGGTGGATGCCGTCTTCCTCGGCACCTTCAATGGTGGCTTCCAGGCGCAGGACTTCCCCTCCTCCCTGGTGTTCCAGGCCGTGCCGGAGCTGCGCTTCAAGCCGGCCACCCGCTTCGAGAATGCCTGCGCCACCGGCACCGCCGCCATCCATGGCGCGCTGGATTTCCTGGGCGCCAAGCGCGGCCGGGTCACGCTCGTCATCGGCGTCGAGAAGATGACGGCAACCCCGGGGCCGCGCGTCGGTGAGATCCTGCTCTCCGCCTCGCACCTCAAGACCGAGAGCGGCATCGAGGCGGGCTTCGCCGGCGTCTTCGCCCGCATCGCCGAGGCCTATTTCCAGCGCCATGGCGACAGTTCCGACGCGCTGGCCGCGATCGCCGCCAAGAACCATGCGAATGGCGTGGACAACCCCTATGCGCAGATGCGCAAGGACCTCGGCTACGAATTCTGCCGCAACGAGAGCGAGAAGAACCCCTATGTGGCGCGCCCGCTGAAGCGCACCGATTGCAGCCTCGTCTCGGACGGCGCGGCGGCACTCATCATCGCCGAGGGCGATGTGGCCGCCACCGCCCGACGCGCCGTGCGCTTCCGCGGCACCGCCCAGGTGAACGACTTCCTGCCCATCGCCCGGCGCGACATCATCCGCTTCGAAGGCGCGCGCGAGGCCTGGGCGCGGGCCTTCGATGCCTCCGGCCTGACGCTGGCCGATCTCTCCTTCGCCGAGACGCATGACTGCTTCACCATCGCCGAGCTGATCGAATACGAGGCGATGGGCCTGACGCCCGAGGGCCAGGGCAGCCGCGCCATCCTGGAGGGCTGGACGCGCAAGGATGGGCGCCTGCCGGTGAACCGCTCGGGCGGGCTGAAGTCCAAGGGGCATCCGATCGGCGCGACGGGCGTTTCGATGCACGCCCTCGCCGCCATGCAGCTCACCGGCGAGGCGGGCGCCATGCAATTGCCGCGTGCCGAGATCGGCGGCGTGTTCAACATGGGTGGTGCGGCCGTCGCGAATTACGTGAGCATTCTCGAACGCGTCTGAGCCCGGCCGCGGGCGGGGACCAAGGACAACCGCCCATGCGCCTGGATGATGAACGCGAGAGCCGCAACCTCGAGGACCGGCGCGGTCAAAGGGGTGGCGGCCTCGGGGGTGGCGCGCGGATCGGCGGGCTTGGGCTTGTTGCCGTCGTGGTCATCTCGCTGCTGCTGGGCGTGGATCCGGGCGTGGTGCTCTCCTCGCTGGAATCCGGGCAGGCGCCCGTCACGCAGCAGGCCGCGCAGGCACCCCCCCGGGATGATTCGGCGGCGCGCTTCGTCAGCCGTGTGCTGGCCAGCACCGAGGATGTCTGGACGGCGGAATTCGCATCGCGCGGCCAGCGCTATGAGCCGCCACGCCTTGTCCTCTTCTCGGGCAGCGTGCCTTCGGGCTGCGGCACCGCGCAATCGGCCATGGGGCCCTTCTACTGCCCGGCCGACCGGCGCGTTTACCTCGACCTCGCCTTCTTCCGAGACCTTTCGCAGCGGATGGGCGCGCCGGGCGATTTCGCGCAAGCCTATGTCATCGCGCATGAGGTGGGGCACCATGTGCAGAATCTGCTCGGCCTGCTCGGCGGCGGGCGGGACAATGCGGCCTCGGTCCGCACGGAGCTTCAGGCCGATTGCCTGGCCGGCTTCTGGGCGCAGCAGGCGAACGATGCGCGCCGCATTCTGGAGGCGGGCGACATCGAGGAGGGCCTGGCCGCCGCTGCCGCCGTGGGCGATGACCGCTTGCAGCAACAGGCGCGCGGCCATGTGGTGCCGGAGAGCTTCACCCATGGCAGCAGCGCGCAGCGGATGCGGGCGTTGAAGACCGGGGTCGGTGGGCCGGGTGTCGGGGCTTGCCTCGCGCGGAGCTAGCGCTCCGGCTGCACGCCCATCGCGCGCACCGTGTCCCGGATGGCCACGATCTCGGCCTGGAGCCGGGCATTGGCGGCTTCCGGCGTCTGCTCGGCCGTGGGGAAGACCTCGGTGCCGAAGCTGGCGAAGCGGGCCCGCAAGGCAGGGTCGGCCAGGGCGTCACGCAGGGCCGTGTTCAGGCGCTCGATGATCGGGCGTGGGGTTCCGGCGGGCGCGTAGATGGCATTCCACAGCAACAGCTCGAAGCCCGGGAAGCCTGCCTCGGCAAAGGCGGGTGTATCGGGCAGGGCGGCGAGGCGATTGCGCGTGGTCACGGCAAAGGGGCGCGCCGTGCCGCCCTGGACCTGCGCCAGGGCCGTCGTCGAGAGATCGCAGATCGTATCCACCCGCCCCGCCAGCATGTCCTGGAGCGCGGGCGCACTGCCGCGATAGCCGATGTCGTTGAACTTCACGCCCAGCCGGTGCTGGATCATCAGACTGCACAAATGCACGGCCGAGCCGATGCCGGAATGCCCCATGTTCAAGCGCTCGCCCTGCCCGCGCATCCAGGCCAGCAGGCCCTGCGTGTCGGTCACGGGCAGATCCCGGCGGCCGATCAGGACGAGCGGGCCGTAATTGATCAGGCCGATGGGCGCGAACGCCGTCGCCGTATCATAGGGCAGCGTGGCGTAGAGCGCCGCACCGCCGGGCAGAGCCAGGTGATTGAGCAGCAGGGTGTAGCCATCCGGCGCACTGCGGGCCACGCGGGCCGAGCCGATGGTGCTGCCAGCGCCCGAGACGTTCTCCACCAGGAAGCGCTGGCCCAGCCGCGCGGAAAGCGCTTCCGCGACGAGGCGGCCCGTGGTGTCCGAAGGGCCACCCGGCGCGAAGGCCACGATGAGGGTGACGGGCCGCGATGGATAGGTTTGGTCGGCCCGCGCTGGCGAGGCCAGCAGCGCGAGGCCGACAAGGATCATGGCGAGGCGCATGTCATCTCCTGGGGTGCAACACACCAGGAGCCGAGCAATATCCGCGCCAGCCTGGTCAGGCGGCGGCGCGACCTTCCTCAATGGCATGGCAGGCGACCATCGCATCGCCCGCCGGCTTCATCACCGGCACCTCCGCCTTGCAGCGGGCATTGGCCAGCGGGCAGCGCGGATGGAAGGTGCAGCCGGAGGGCGGCGAGATCGGGCTCGGCACCTCGCCCCCCACCGGGATGCGCTGGCGACCCGTCATCTCCAGGTCCGGGATCGCCTCCATCAGGGCCCGCGTATAGGGGTGAAGCGGCGCCTGGAAGAGGGTCTCGGCCGGCGACAGCTCGACGAGCTTGCCGAGATACATGACGCCGATGCGGTCGCTCACCTGGCGCACCACGGCCAGGTTGTGGCTGATGAAGAGGTAGGTCAGCCCCAGTCGCGTCTGCAGCTCCTTCATCAGGTTCAGGATCTGCGCCTGGACCGAGACGTCGAGTGCGGAAGTCGGCTCATCGCAGACCAGGAATTCCGGGTTCGAGCTGAGCGCGCGCGCGATGGAGATGCGCTGGCGCTGGCCGCCGGAAAACTCATGCGGGTATTTCTGGCCGTCCAGCGGGGAGAGACCCACCTGCGTCAGCAATTCGCCGACGCGGTTCAGGATCGCCTGCTTGTCCGCGATCAGGCCGAAGGCGCGGATCGGCTCGGCCACGATGTCCACCACGCGCCAGCGCGGATTCAGCGAGGCATAGGGGTCCTGGAAGATCATCTGCATGCGGCTGCGCTGCTTGGAATCGGCGCGCGCCTTGGAGAGATCCTGCCCGTCGAACATCACGCGCCCGCGCGTGGTGGGATAGAGGCCGACCATGAGCCGCGCCACCGTGGACTTGCCGCAACCGCTCTCGCCCACGAGGGAAAGCGTGGTGCCCTTCGGGATGTCGAAGGAGAGGCCGTCCACCGCGCGCAGCGTGCGCTTGCCCTCGCGGGCCACGATCCGCTGGATCAATGGCTTGGAGACGTCAAAATAGCGCGCGACGTCTTCCGCCGCGATCATCGGGGTGGCCGTCATGCCGCGCCCTCCGCATAGAGCCAGCAGGCCGCGCGGGTGGTGCCGGCATCCAGCAAATCAGGCCGCTCCACCGCGCAGCGCGAGAAGACCTTCGGGCAGCGGGGGTTGTACGCGCAGCCCTGAGGAATCGCCGTCAGCCGCGGCATGGCGCCGTCAATCTGCTGCAAGCGCTCGACGCGGCGGTCGAGCGGCGGGATGGAGCCCATCAGCCCCTGCGAATAGGGATGCCGCGCCTGGCGCACCACCTCGCGCACCGGCCCGATCTCGGCGATGCGACCGGCATACATGACGGCGACCCGGTCGGCGGTTTCTGCAATCACGCCCATGTCATGGGTGACGAGCATCATCGCCGTGCCCTTCTCCCGCGCGAGCGTCTTCAGCATGGCGATGACCTGCGCCTGGATGGAGACATCCAGCGCCGTCGTCGGCTCATCCGCCACGATCAGCTTGGGCTCGGCGCAGAGCGCGAGCGCGATGACCACGCGCTGCCGCATGCCGCCCGAGAATTCATGCGGGTAGCTGTCAATGCGCTCCCGTGCTGCGGGGATGCCCACGAGTTCGAGCCAGCCGATCGCCTTCTCCCGCGCTTCGCCAGGGCCGATCGGCAGGTGGGTGGTCATCGTCTCCACCAGCTGGCGGCCGATGGTGTAGAGCGGGTTCAGCGTGGTCAGCGGGTCCTGGAAGATGGCGCCGATCTGCCGGCCGCGGATCTGCCGCATCTGCTCATAGGGCAGGTTGTCGATGCGCCGGCCTTCCAGGAGAATTTCGCCTTTCGCGATGCGGCCCGGCGGCTCCAGCAGGCCGATGATGGCCGCCCCGGTCATGGACTTCCCGGCGCCGGATTCGCCCACCACGCCCAGGACTTCGCCCGGCGCGATGTTGAAGGAGACATCATCCAGCGCGACCAGCGTGCCGCGACGCGTCGGGAATTCGACGCGGAGGTTCTTCACTTGCAACAGGGACATCAGCGCAGCCTCGGGTTCAGCGCGTCGCGCAGCCAGTCGCCCAGCAGGTTCACGGAAAGCACCATCACGATGAGGGCGACGCCCGGGAAGATCGTGATCCACCACTCGCCCGAGAACAGGAAGTCATTGCCGATGCGGATGAGCGTGCCGAGCGAAGGCTGGGTCGGCGGGACGCCCACACCCAGGAAGCTCAGCGTCGCCTCGGCCAGGATGGCGAAACCGAGGTTCAGCGTGGCGATCACCAGCACGGGCGACATGACGTTGGGCAGGACGTGGCTGCGCATGATCCGCAGCGGCGAGAGGCCGATGACGCGCGCCGCCTGCACATATTCCTTGTTGCGCTCCACCAGCGTCGAACCGCGGACGGTGCGGGCGAATTGCGGCCAGTTGGAAATTCCGATGGCGAAGATCACGACGAAGAGCGCGACCTCGCTATGCGTCTCGCGCGGCAGCACCGCGCGCACCACGCCATCAATCAGCAGCGCCACCAGGATGGAGGGAAACGTCAGCTGGATATCGGCGATGCGCATCAGCAGCGCGTCCACCTTGCCGCCGAGATAGCCGGCCAGCAGCCCGACCGTGACGCCCACCAGCGTCGAGAAGATCACCGCCGCGAAGCCCACCAGCAACGAGACGCGCGCGCCATACATGATCGCCGAGAGCATATCTCGCCCCTGGTCATCGGTCCCGAGCGGGTAGTTCGCATCGCCCTCGGAGGACCAGGCGGGTGGCTTGAAGGCGTCCATCAGTTGCAGCGAGGCGAGGTCGAAGGGGTTGTGCGGCGCTAACACCGGCGCGAGCACCGCACCCGCGATGCAGATGAAGGCCACGATGGCCGAGATCACGGTGATCGGGGAGCGCGTGAAGCTCCACCAGATGTCGCTGTCGAAGAAAGCCTTCATGTCAGTGGCCCTTTCCACGGCCGACGCGCAGCCTCGGGTCCACCGCGTAATAGAGCAGGTCCACCACCAGGTTGATCGTGACGAAAACGAGCGCGATCAGCATCAGGTAGGCCGCCATCACGGGAATATCGGCGGCACCCACGCTCTGGATGAAGAGCAAGCCCATCCCTGGCCACTGGAACACCGTCTCGGTCACGATGGCGAAGGCGATGATGCCACCCAGCTGCAGCCCCGCGATGGTAATGACCGGCACCAGCGTGTTCTTCAGCGCATGGCCGAAATTGATGGCGCGGTTGCTGAGCCCCCGCGCGCGGGCGAACTTGATGTAGTCGGTCCGCAGCACCTCCATCATCTCGGAGCGGACGAGGCGCATGATGAGCGTCAGCTGGAACAGGCCCAGCGTGATGGCCGGCAGGATCAGCGCCTTGATGCCCGACCAGGTGAAGAAGCCCGAGGACCACCAGCCGAGCCGCGTCACATCGCCCCGCCCGAAGCTCGGCAGCCATCCGAGCCAGACGGAGAAGGTGAGGATGAGCAGGATGCCGATCAGGAAGGTCGGCAGCGAGACGCCGACCAGGCTGAAGGTCAGGAAGAAGCGCGACAGCCAGGAATTGCGGTAGAGGCCGGTATAGACCCCCATCGGTACGCCGATGGCCAGCGCCAGGAAGGCGGCGGTCAGGGCCAGTTCCAACGTGGCCGGCGCGCGCTCGGCGATCAGCTCGGCCACGGGGCGCGAGAGGCGGTAGGACAGGCCGAATTCGCCCTGCACAGCATTGCCGAGGAAGGTGGCGAATTGCACGAAGAAGGGCTGGTCGAGCCCCAGGTCGCGCACCAGCGCCTCACGCTGCGCCTCGGTGAAGTCCTGCCCCAGCATGATCGCGACGGGGTCACCGACATAGGCGAACATGGCGAAGCTGATGAGCGAGACCACGAACATCACCGGCAGCGCCTGGAGGATGCGGGAGACGATGAAGGAGAACATGTCGCCTCAGTTCACCACGGCCCAGCGGAAGTAAGGCTGGTTGTTCGCCATGTGGGGGATGGTGAGCGTGCTGCGCATCGCCCAGGGGATCATCTGGTGGTGCAGCGGGATATGCGGCACGTCCTCGCGGTAGAGGCGCAGCGCCTCGCGGATGGTGGCGTTCCGCGCATCGCCGGTCTCGACCTTCATGCGCTGGATCAGCACGTCCATGGCCGGGTTGGAGTAGCGGCCATAATTCCAGATGCCGTCGCCCTGCGCGCCGTTGCGCGTCGCCAGCAGCGACTGGAAGGAATAGAGCGCATCCAGCGTGGGCACGCCCCAGCCCAGCATGTAGATGCTGGTGTCGTCGCGCTGGATCTTGGCGAAGAAGGGACCGAGCGGCATGGCGTTCAGCCGCGCCCGGATGCCGACCCGCGCCCACATGGCGACGATGGCCTGGCAGATCTGCTCGTCATTGATGTAGCGGTTGTTGGAGCAGTCGAGCGTGATCTCGAAGCCGTTGGGGTAGCCGGCCTCGGCCAGGAGCGCGCGGGCGCGGGCCTGGTCATAAGGCAGCCGCACATCTTCCTCGCGCGCATAGCCGTTGACCTGCTCGGGGAAGAGGGTGCCGGTCACGACGCTCTGGTTGCGCATGATGGTGCGATGGATCGCCTGGATATCAATGGCCTGGTAGAGCGCCCGGCGCACCCGCACGTCGCGCAGCGGATTGCGGCCGCGCACGTCGGAATAGAGCAGCTCGTCGCGCGCCACATCCATGGCGAGGAAGATGGTCCGCACCTCCGGCCCTTCCAGGACGCGCAGCCCCTGCGAGTTGCGCAGCCGCGCCAGGTCCTGGAGCGGCGGGTCCATCACGAAGTCAATCTCGTTGGACAACAGGGCGGCGACGCGCGTCGCGTCGCTGGCGATCGGGCGGAAGACGATCTCGGTGACGTTGCCGGTGTTGGTCGGCACCTGCCAGCCCCACCAGTCGGGGTTGCGGACCAGCACGGTGCGCACATCGGGCTCGCGCGCCTGCAGGCGGAAGGCGCCGGTGCCGTTGGTGTTGCGCGTGGTGTGCATCTCTTCGCGCTGGCGGGTGTTCTGCGGGCGGGCCGCATTGTTCCGCTCGGACCAGGAGCGCGACATCATGTAAACGGAGGCAAGCTTGTTGGGCAGGATCGGGTCGGCCGCCTTGGTGATGATGTCCACCGTCAGCGCATCCACGGCGACGGCACGCTCGATCGTGTCCACGAAGATGCCGAAATTGCTGGTGGGAGCAAGCGCGCGGGTGATGCTGAACACCACGTCATCGCTCGTGAAGGCCTCGCCCTCATGGAAGCGGACATTGGGGCGGAGCGTGAAGCGCCAGCGCGTCGGCTCCTCCTGCGTCCAGGCGGTGGCGAGGCCGGGCTCGAGGCCCAACTGCTGGTTGCGGCTGATCAGCGCGTCATAGATCTGCTGCAGCACCATGGTCACGGTGCCGACATTCTGGCTGTGCGGGTCCATCGTGTTGGGATCGCCGCTCGCCGCCCAGCGCACGGTCCGTGCCTCGGCAACGCCCATCATCAGCGCCACGACCAGGGTCGCGGCCCGCCAGAACGCCTTCATTTCATGTCTCCCGAACCCCGGCCCGCCCGGCCGGAAGCGCCCGCTATACGGGCGGACGCGCCTCGGGGGAAGCCTCTTCCGCCTGCCCGGTGGCCCATTCCTTGACCAGCGTGTAGCCCAGCGCCAGCAGCACCGGCCCCAGGAAAAGCCCGAGGAAGCCGAAGGCCAGCACGCCGCCGAGCGCACCCAGGATGGTCAGCAGCAGCGGCAGGTCCGCCCCGCGGGAAATGAACCAGGGCCGGATCACATTATCCACGGACGAGATCCCAAGCCCGCCATAGAGCGCCAGGAAGATGCCCCAGCCGATGCTCCCCGTGGCCAGCAGCCAGATGGAGGCCGGAATCCAGACCAGCGGCGCCCCCACCGGCAGGATGGAGATGACGCCGGCGATCACCGCCAGCAGCACGGGCTGCGGCACGCCCGAGATCCAGAGGCCGAAGAAGGTCATGAAGCCCTGGGCGACCGCGGTGCCCAGCATCCCATAGACCACGCCGCGGGTGACATTGCCGGTCAATTCCCAGAGATGCGGGGCGCGGGCACCGGCCAGGCGCTCCAGCAGCCCATAGGCGCCCTTGGCCAGGGCCGGGCCGTCCTTATAGATGAAGAAGGCGAGCAGGATCGCGATCAGCATCTCCGCCACGCCGGAGAGCAGGCCCAGCAGCAGCGAAAGCGCGAACTGCGCGATATCGCCCGCATAGGGGCGGATCGCGGCCACGAGGTGGGAGGTGTCACCCGCCAGGGCCTGCCACCAGTCATTCAGGTAGGGCCCGACCATCGGGATCAGCAGGAACACACCGGACAGGTCCGGCAGGCCCTCGCTGAAGACCCGCACCAGCCAGCCGCGGATGCCCTCGATGTCCTCGCGCCGCACCGGAGTCGCGAAGACCAGCGGCAGGCCGATCAGCAGGAACTCCGCCGCCACCATGACGCCTGCCGCACTGCCGCCACCCAGCCGCAGCCGGTCGGTCAGGAAGCGGTAGGCCGGCCAGGTGCAGAAGACGAGGATGACGGCCCACATCAGCGCCGAGATGAAGGGCTTGAGGATCAGGAAGCAGCCTGCCGCCAGCGCGCCCGCCGCGATGAAGCCCACCAGCCGCGCCAGTTGTTCCTTACTCTCCATCATCCACCCTTTGCCGAGATACGCCGGAAGATTGTAGCATGCACGGGTGAACATCCTGGCACCACCTCGCCCGCGGCTCTCCGTCGAGATCGTCTTCGATCTCGTCTGCCCCTGGTGCTACCTGGGCATCCGCCGCCTCATGCGGGTGCTGGCCGAGCGGCATGACCTGCAGCCGGACCTGCAATGGCGCCCCTTCCTGCTGAACCCCGAGATCGCCCCCGGCGGCATCCCCCGGCAGGATTGGCTGGCCCGCAAATTCGGCGGCGAGGACCGCGCCCGGCGGCTGCATGGCACCATCACGGAACTGGGCCGCGCCGAGGGCATCACCTTCCGCTTCGACCTGCTGCGCCGCATCCCGGCCAGCCTCGATGCCCATCGCCTGCTGCGCTGGGCCGGCCGCCACGCCCCGGTTGACCGCCTGGTGGAGCGCATCTTCGCCGCCTATTTCTGCGAGGGGCTCGACATCGGCCAGCACGCGACGCTGGCCATGATCGCGGGCGAGGAAGGCTTCGACCAGACCGCCGCACTCCGCCTCCTGGGCGGCGCGGGAGAGACCGAGTGGGTGCACCTCGAGAATCTCCGCGCCCACCGCCTCGGCATCAACGGTGTCCCCTGCTTCCTGGTGGATGGCGAGCACGCGATCGCCGGCGCGCAGGAGCCCGAAGTGCTGGAGCGGCTGATCGAAGTGGCGCTCGCGACGGGGTAGAGCTTGAACCCGTCGCTCGATACGGCACCCCTATTCCACCCGCGCCCCGCTATCCCGCGCCGCCTGGGCCCAGATTGGCGCGTCCCGCCGCAGCTGGGTCGCGAAGTCTTCAGGTCCGAGCCCGGTGAACAGCAGGCCCATGCTCGCCAACCTCTCCCGCCCCTGTGGCGGACGGATCACGCTCAACACCGCATCGGCCAAGCGCTTGATGATCGCGGGCGGCGTGCCGGCGCGCATCACCAGGCCGTTGAAGCCCAGGATCTCCAGCCCGCCCGCGAAGCCCAGCTCCTTGAAGGTCGGCACATCCGGCAGGGGGGCGATGCGTTGCGTGCCGGTCACCGCGAGGGCCTTGAGGCGGCCATCCGCCACCTGCGGGATGCTGACGGCCTCGTCATTGATGGACATGAAGGCGTGCCCCGCCAGCACATCCTGCACCGCCGCCGCTGACCCGCGATACGGCACATGGGACATCCGCACGCCCGCCGCCTTTTCCAGCATGGCGCCGTAAAGATGCGAGGCCGAGCCGATGCCGAAGGAGGCATAGGACAGCTCGCCCGGCCTTTGCCGCGCCAGGGCGATGAGCTCCGCCACGCTGTTGATGCCGCGATCCGGCCGCACCGTCAGCACCAGCGCCGCCGTGCCGAACTGCACCACCGGCGCCATGTCGCGGAAGGTGTCGTAGGGGGGTCCCGGATGGATCACCGGGTTGATCAGCGTGGTCGAGGCATTGACGTAGAGCAGGGAATAGCCGTCGGCCGGCGCGTTCAGCACGGCCTGGGTGCCGATGATGCCCTGCGCCCCCGCCCGGTTCTCGACGATGATCGGTTGCGGCAGGACGGGGCGCAGCTGCTCGGCCAGCCAACGGGCCACCACATCGGTCTGGCCCCCCGGCGGATAGGGGGCGACAAGACGAATGGGACGGTCAGGCCAGGCGCCCTGCGCCAAGGCAGGCGTGGCCAGGAACAGCGCCGGCAGGGCGCGGCGGTGAAGCTTCATGGGCATCCTCCAGGGAGCCTCTGTGCGGGCTCCTGCCAGGAAGGCTAGCGCGGGTCTGGCCGCATTGCCCAGAAAGAAGATCAGGCCGCCTTCGCCTGCTCCACCACGCGCACCAGGTTCGCGACCAACCCGCGTGCCGCCTTCACCCGCGCGTCAAACGGCAATTCGCGCAACAGGGCCAGCTTGTGGTCGGGCCGGAGCGAGACCAGGCCCTTCTGGCCCGACACCCAGGCCACCAGCCCGGCCGGATTGGCGAAGCGGTTCTTGTGGAAGGCGATGACGACGCCCTTCGGCCCCGCATCCACCTTCTCGACGCCCGCCGCACGGCATTGCAGCTTGAGGCCCACCACCTGGAGCAGGTTTTCCACTTCGGGCGGGATGGGTCCGAAGCGGTCGGCGAATTCGGCGGCGATGGCCTCCACCTCGGCCTCCGTCTCCAGCCCGCCGATGCGGCGATAGAGGCCAAGGCGCACCGGCAATTCCTGCACGTAATTCTCGGGGATCAGCACCGGCAGGCCAAGATTGATCTGCGGCGTGAATTTTCCGTCTGCCTCGCGCGCGCGCTTCGAGCCGGCGCGGAGATCGGCCACGGCTTCTTCCAGCATCTCCTGATACAGCTCGATGCCAACCTCGCGGATCTGGCCGGACTGCTCCTCGCCCAGCAGATTGCCGGCGCCCCGAATATCCAGGTCATGGCTGGCCAGCGTGAAGCCGGCGCCCAGATTGTCCAGGGTCTGCATCACCTCGAGCCGCTTTTGCGAGGTGGGGCTGAGGCGATGATGCGGCGGCCAGGTCAGATAGGCATAGCCGCGCTGCTTGCCCCGCCCAACGCGCCCGCGCAGCTGATAGAGCTGGCCCAGGCCGAACATGTCGGCGCGGTGGATGATCAGCGTGTTCACCGCCGGCATGTCCAGGCCGGATTCTACGATGTTGGTGGCGAGCAGGATATCGTATTTCCCGTCGCCGAATTCGGTCATCACCTGTTCGAGTTCGGTTGGCGCGAGCCTGCCATGCGCCTGCACCACGCGCGCCTCGGGCGCGACTTCGGCCAGGCGCTCATACATCTTCGCCATGTCCTCGATCCTGGGCACGACGACGAAGACCTGCCCGCCGCGGAAGCGCTCGCGCTGCACCGCCTCGCGCAGGACCAGGCTGTCCCACGGCATGATGAAGGTGCGCACGGCCAGGCGATCCACCGGCGGCGTCGCGATCACGCTCATCTCCCGCACGCCGGAAAGCGCCAGCTGCAGGGTGCGCGGGATGGGCGTGGCGGTCAGCGTCAGCACATGCACGCCGGCTTCCAGCTCCTTCAGCCGTTCCTTGTGCTTCACGCCGAAATGCTGCTCCTCATCCACGATGACGAGGCCGAGATTGTCGAAGCCGATGGTCTTGCCCAGCAGCGCATGGGTGCCGACGACGATATCCACCTCGCCAGCGGCGAGTGCCGCCTTCACCTGATTGGCTTCCTTCGCCGTCACCATGCGCGACAGCTGCGCCACCTTGATCGGCAGGCCCGCGAAGCGCGCGGTGAAGATGCGGTGATGCTGCCGGGCCAGCAGCGTGGTGGGCACCACCACCGCCACCTGGGAGCCGGACATGGCGACCGTGAAGGCCGCGCGCAGCGCCACCTCCGTCTTGCCGAAGCCGACATCGCCGCAGATGAGGCGGTCCATGGGCCGGCCGGAAGCAAGATCCTCCAGCACATCGGCGATGGCGCGGGCCTGATCATCCGTCTCCACATAGGGGAAGCGGGCGCAGAATTCGTCCCAGGCGCCTTCGGGCGGCGCCATCATCGGCGCCTCGCGCGTCTGGCGTTCGGCGGCGATGCGGATCAGCGCGCCGGCCATGTCGGCGATGCGCTGCTTGGCCTTGGATTTGCGCGCCTGCCAGGAAGCGCCGCCCAGCTTGTCGAGCGCCACACCGCCGGTCTCGCTGCCGAAACGGCTCAGGATCTCGATGTTCTCGACTGGGACAAACAGCTTGTCATTGCCATCATAGATCATGCGCAGGCAGTCATGCGGCGCGCCGCTCACCTCGATCGTGGCGAGGCCATCATAGCGCCCGATGCCGTGATCCTGATGGACCAGCAGATCGCCCACCTCGATCTGCGTGGCATCCGCGATGAACTGGTCGGCGCGCTTCTTGCGCCGCGCGGGGCGGGCGATACGCTCGCCCAGCAGGTCCTGCTCGGCGGTGATGGAGAGTTTTTCGGCGGTGAAGCCGCGCTCCAGGCCGAGGATGCCGACGCCGATGGTCCCCGGCGCAAGTCGCTGGAAGGCGTAGTAATCCTCGACCGGCTCGGCCGCCACGCGGTTTTCCCGCAGCAGGGTCACCAGCCGCTCGCGCGAGCCGCGGGTCCAGGCGGCGAGCATCGGTTGCCGGCCGCGGCCGCGCTCGGTCTCGGCATGGGCGGCATAGGCGGAGAACAGGTTCTCGCCGGCCTGGCGGATTTCGGTGAAGAGGCGCCCTGCCCTGCCGCCGGCATCAAAGCCCTCGGCGCCATCCGGCTTGTGGAAAGGCGAGAAATTGAACTGCTTGCCGGTGGCCAGCATGGCGTCCCAGCCGGCGCGGTCGAGATAGAGCCGGGCGGGCGGCGCGGGACGATAGGGCACCTCGCCCTCGCTGAGGCGGGCGGGGATGCGGCGCGCTTCGTAATGGTCCTGGATCATCTCCAGCCGGGCGGCCAGCGCCTCCTCGGCCTGGCCGTCCAGGCTGACGGAAGCGCCGGGCAGATAGTCCAGCAGGGTTTCCATGGTGGCGTGGAACAGGCCGGCCCAATGCTCCATGCCCGGATGGCGGCGCCCGGCACTGACAGAGACATAAAGTGGGTCTTCCGCCGCCGCATTGCCGAACAGCTCGCGATAGCCAGTGCGGAAGCGCTCGATGGAGGCGGCGTCGAGAAACACCTCGCCCACCGGGCGCAGGGTCAGACGGTCTACATGGGCGCCGCTGCGCTGGGTGCCGGTGTCGAGGCGGCGGATGCTCTCGATCTCATCGCCAAACAGGTCAATCCGCAGAGGGTCGGCCTCGCCCGAGGGAAACAGGTCCAGGATGCCGCCGCGCACGGCATATTCGCCCGGCTCCATCACGGTGCCGGTGCGGTTATAGCCATTGCCTTCGAGGAAGGCGGTGATCTGCTCGATGCTGGCCCGCCCGCCCTTGCGCAGCAGCAGGGCGGAATTGGCAAACGCAGTGCGCGGCGGCACGCGCTGGATAGCCGCATTCACGGTCGTCAGCACAATGCGCGGGCGCGTCGCGGGCGCGGTGAGCTCGGCCAGCGTCGCGACCCGCTCGGCGACCAGCTCGGGATTGGGCGAGACGCGGTCATAGGGCAGGCAATCCCAGGCGGGCAGGCGCAGGATTTCGGCCTCGGGCATGAAGAAGCCAAGCGCATCGGCCATGCGGGCCATGCGGGCATCGTCGCGGCAGACATGGAGCACGGGCTCCTGCGTCTCAGCCCGGCGCTGACGCAGCAGCAGCGCGTCATAGCCCTCGGGTGCGCCGTAAACGTTGAGCGTCACTTGAGGTGGTCCGGCATGCCCGCCCCCGGTGCCGCGCTTTCGGCCACGATGCGGTCAAACAGCGGCCCGCGCACTTCGGCGGGGATGGGGCGGCGGCCGGAGAACCAGTCGGCCAGGTCCACATCCGGCAATTCCATGATGCCTTCGAGCTCATCCAGTTCATCGGGCGTCAGCGCGCCGATATGCCGGCGGACGAAGCCGCCCAGCATCAGGTCGCATTCCTTGGTGCCGCGATGCAGCGCGCGGAAGAGCATGCGGCGCTGCCGATGGGGCAGATCGGTGGGGGGGAGTTCGGGGGTTTCGTCAGGACTCGTCACGGGTGGCATATAGGCCCGTGTGAGCCAGAGTGTCAGCCTCCAGAGCCTGCTTGATCCGCTTGAATCCCTCACGGGGGTCGGGCCCAAGCGGGCTGCGCTCATCGCCAAGGCCTGCGGCGGGCCGCGCGTGCTGGACCTTTTGTTCCATTTGCCCGACCGCATCGCGGCCCGGATGCGGGTCAGCCATCCCGCGGAGGCGCGGCCGGACACAGATGCGGTGCTGCGCGTCACACCCATTGCGACTCGCAGCGCGATGAGCCGCGCCACCCGCCGCCGCTATGTCGAGGTGCGCACGGCGGAGGAAGTGACCCTTCGCTTCATGCAATCCAACCTCGGCTGGATCGAAAAGCTGCTGCCGCATGGTGAGGCGCGCTGGATTTCCGGCCGCATCCGGCCCGAGGGCGATGGCTGGTCCTGCATCAGCCCCGATGTCGCCGCCGACGAGGCCGCCTTTCCGAGCCTGGAGGCGATCTGGCCGCTGACCGAGGGGTTGAAGCGCGGGCACCTGGCGCCGGCCGTCATGGCCGCCCTCAAGCGCCTGCCCAGCCTGCCCGAATGGCAGGACGCCCCCCTTCTCGCCCGCGAGCGCTGGCCAGGCTTCGCCGAGGCCCTGCGCGCCTTGCACGCACCCCCGGCCCGCCCGGATGAGAAGCCCTGGGAGCGCCTGGCCTATGACGAGGCGCTGGCCGGCCAATTGGCCCTGGCCCTGCTCCGCCGCCGCAACCGGGATGCGCCGGGCCGCGCGCTTGAGGGGGATGGGAGCCTCCGCGCCCACGCGCTCGCCGCCTTCGGCCATGAACCGACGCCCGACCAGGCCCAGGCCCTGGCGGAAATCTCGCGCGACCTGGCTGCCCCGCGCCGCATGCTGCGCCTGCTGCAAGGCGATGTCGGCTCCGGCAAGACGCTGGTCGCGATCCTCGCCATGCTCCAGGCGGTGGAGGCCGGCGCCCAGGCGGCTATCATGGCGCCCACGGAGATCCTGGCCCGGCAGCATCTGCGCACACTGGAAAAGCTCTCGCCCGTGCCGGTGGCGCTGCTGGCGGGATCGGTGAAGGGAGCGGAACGGCGGCGGGTGCTCAAGGGCTTCGCGGATGGCTCCATCCCGATCGCGATCGGCACGCACGCGCTGTTCCAGCAGGGGGTGGAGTTCCGCGACCTCGCACTCGCCGTGGTGGATGAGCAGCACCGCTTCGGCGTCGCCCAGCGCCTCGAACTCGCCGGCAAGGGCGACCAGGCGGATATGCTGGTGATGACGGCCACGCCCATCCCGCGCACCCTCCAGCTCACCCAATGGGGCGAGATGCAGGTGAGCCGGATCGCGGGCAAGCCGCGGGGACGCCAGCCCATCGCAACGCGCATCGCCAGCGCCGCCCGCCTGCCCGAGATCATCGCCCGCATGGCCCAGGCGCTCGCGCGCGGCGAGCGCGCCTATTGGGTGGTCCGCGCCATCACCGGCGGCGAGCATGATGACAGCATCGCAGCCGTTGCCCGCTTCGCCGAACTCTCCGAGCTGTTTCCTGGCTTGGTCGGCCTCGCCCATGGCGAGCTGGACATGGAGGTGCGCGAGGGCGCGCTGCGCGACTTCGCCGAGGGCCGCACGCAGATCCTGGTCGCCACCACCGTCATCGAGGTGGGCGTGGATGTGCCCGAGGCCACCATCATCCTGATCGAGCAGGCCGAGCGCTTCGGCCTCTCCGCCCTGCACCAGCTGCGCGGGCGCGTGGGGCGCGGCTCCAAGCCCTCCTCCTGCCTGCTGGTGCATTCCGAGTCCCTCTCGGAGCGCGAGCGGGAGCGCCTGCTGATCCTGCGCGACACCGAGGACGGCTTCGTCATCGCCGAGGAGGATTTGCGCCTGCGGGGCGGCGGCGAGGCGCTGGGCACGCGCCAGGCCGGCCAGGTCCAGTTCCGCCTGGGCCTGCGCGGCGAGGACGAGGCGGCCGCCCAACGCGCCGCCACCCGCCAGAACGCGCTGGTCGAGATGGCGGCCCAGGATGCCGAGGTGCTGCTGACCATTGACCCGCGCCTGAGCTCACCGCGTGGGGCGGCTGCCCGGCTCCTCCTACGGTTGTTTGACAAGGAAGACGCCGTGGGGCTCCTGGCGGCCGGGTGACTTGAATTCCGTGCCGGTTTTTTTAAATCGGCTGGCCGAACCGGGAGACCATCGGGTGATTGCCCTGATCGAAATCGAAGGCCTGACCAAGCGGTTTGGCGGCTTCACCGCCGTGGATGATGTGAGCTTCTCCGTCGCACGCGGCGAGGTCGTGGGCTTCCTCGGCCCCAATGGCGCGGGCAAATCCACCACCATGCGGATGCTGGCGGGCTTCATGCTGCCCAGCGCCGGCACGGCCCGCATCTGCGGCGAGGATGTGGTGAAGCGCCCCGTCGCGGCCAAGCGCAGCCTCGGCTTCCTGCCCGAGGGTGCCCCCACCTATCCCGAGATGAGCGTCGCTGACTTCCTGGATTTCTGCGCCCGCATCCGCGGCTTCGGCGGTGCAGAACGCATGGAGCGCGTGACCCACGCGATGGCGCTGACGCAACTCGAGGGCGTGCGCCTGCAGCCGATCGAGACGCTCTCCAAGGGCTTCAAGCGCCGGGTCGGCCTCGCCCAGGCCCTGCTGCATTCGCCGCCCGTCCTGGTGCTGGACGAGCCCACCGATGGCCTCGACCCCAACCAGAAGCATGAGGTGCGCGAGTTGATCCGCGCCATGGCGCCCGAGAAGGCCATCATCATCTCGACCCATATCCTGGAGGAGGTGGCCGCCGTCTGCACGCGGGCCATCGTCATCGCGCGCGGCCGGGTGCTGGCGGACGCGACGCCGGCCGCGCTGGTGGCCGATGGGCGGAGCATGGAGGAGGTGTTCCGCGCCCTCACCCTGGGAGCAGCCGCATGAGGCCCGCCCTCACCGTGGCCCGCCGCGAATTCGCGGCCTATTTCGCAACCCCCGTGGCCATCGTCTTCATCGTGATCTTCCTGGTCCTCTCGGGCGCGCTGACCTTCACGCTGGGCGGCTTCTTCGGGCGCGGCCAGGCCGACCTGATCCCCTTCTTCAGCTTCATCCCCTGGCTCTTCCTGTTCCTCGTGCCCGCGCTGACCATGCGGCTCTGGGCGGAGGAGCGGCGCCTCGGCACCATCGAATTGCTGCTGACCTTGCCCATCACGGCGGGCCAGGCGGTGGTGGGAAAATTCCTGGCCGCCTGGGCCTTCTGCGCGGTGGCCCTGGCCCTGACCTTCCCGCTCATCCTTACCGTGAACCTGCTGGGCGAGCCCGATAACGGCGTGATCCTCACCGGCTATCTCGGCTGCTTCCTGGTGGCGGGCGCCTATCTCGCCGTGGGGGCCGCCATCTCGGCCGTCACGCGCAACCAGGTGATCGCCTTCGTGCTGGCCGTCGCCGGCTGCTTTCTGTTTGCCGCGGCCGGCTCGCCGGTGGTGACGGAGTTCCTCTCCTCCCAACTCCCGGTCCTGGCCGAGGTGGCGCGCGGCATGAGTGTCAGCGAGCGGATCAACGGCTTCACCCGCGGCGTGATCTCCGCGCGGGACTTCGTCTTCTTCGCGAGCTTCATCAGCTTCTGGCTCTTCGTGAACACCGTGATCCTCGAGCACAAGAAGGCGGATTGAGACCATGCCCAATTCCCGCCTCGCCTACTCCGCCCTCGGCGTCCTCGCTGCGCTGGCGCTCGCCATCGGCGTCAACATGCTGGCGGACCGGCTGCTCGCCTCCGCCCGCGTGGACCTGACCGAGAACCGCATCTACACCCTCTCGCCCGGCACGCGGCAGGTGCTGGAGGGCCTCAAGGACCCGATCACGCTGCGCTTCTTCTACTCGCGCAAGCTCGGCGCCGAAGCCCCGCAATTCGGCGCCTATGCCGAGCGCGTGCGCGAGATGCTGCGCGAATACGTGGTCGCCAGCCGCGGCAAGCTGCGCCTCGAGATCTTCGACCCAGAGCCCTTCTCCGAGGTCGAGGACCGCGCGGTGGCGCTCGGCATCCAGGGCGTGCCGCTCGATCAGGGCGGCGAGCAGGTCTATTTCGGCCTCGCCGCCAGCAACCAGGTGGATGAGGAGCGCAACATCCCCTTCTTCCAGCCGGAGCGCGAGCGCTTCCTGGAAGCCGACCTGACGCGCCTGGTCTTCGAGCTTTCCAACCCGACCAAGCCGGTGCTGGGCGTCATGTCGCCCTTGCCGCTGAACGGCGACCCGCGCGCCATGATGATGCGCCAGCCGGCGCTGGCCCAGCCGCAGGTGGTGATGCGCCAGCTGCGCGAGGGCTTCACCGTGCGCGACATCGGCTTCGACGTGCAGGCCATCCCGCCCGAGGTGCAGATCCTGCTGCTGGCCCATCCGCAGGACCTTCCCGAGGCCGGGCAATACGCGGTGGACCAGTTCGTCATGCGCGGCGGGCGCCTCTTCCTGATGATCGACCCGCATAGCGAATTCCAGGCCTCGCGCCCCGGGCCTGGCGGGCGGCCGCCATCCAACACGGCCTCCGTCCTGCCGCGCCTGCTGGAGGCCTGGGGCGTGGAAGCCCCGGCGGACCAGGTCGTGCTGGATCTGCGCGGCGCCTGGCGCGTGCGCGCGGCACCAACCGAGCGCGTGCAGGCGGTGGACTACATCGCCTGGTTCAACCTCCAGGGTGACAGTGTGAACCGGCAGGAGGTGGCGACGGCGCTGATCGAGCAGGTCACGGTCGCCTCCTCGGGCTACCTCGCGCCCCGCCCCAATGCGGGGATCGAGTTCGTGCCCCTGCTCACCAGCTCCGCGCAATCCATGTTGGTGGACGCCGCGAAGGTGCGGAACGACCCCTCGCCCACGCGCATCCTGGCCGAGTTCCGCGCCGATGGTCAGCGCCGCGTCATCGCGGCCCGCATCCGCGGCAACTTGCGCAGCGCCTTCCAGGAGGGTGCGCCCGCGCCAGCCGAGGGCGTGGAGCGGCCGGCGGATTTCCCGGCGCATCTCGCGCGCAGCACCGGGCCTGCCAACATCGTCGTGGTGCATGATACAGACATCCTGGAGGACCGCTTCTGGGTCCGCGTGCAGGAATTCTTCGGCCAGCCCGTCGCCAACCCCTTCTCCGGCAATGGCAGCTTCGTCGTGAACATCGCCGATACGCTGGCGGGGTCGGACGCCATGATCAGCCTGCGCTCACGCGGCGAATCCCAGCGGCCCTTCGAGCTGGTGGAGGATATCCGCCGCCAGGCCGATGCCCAGTTCCGCCAGAACGAGCAGCAGCTGACCGAGCGCCTTCAGGCGACCGAGCGCCGCCTGCGCGAACTGCGCCAAGGCACGGGCGGCGAGGGCGCCCGCAACACCAACCAGACCGTCATCACGCCCGAGCAGCGCGCCGAGATTGATCGCGCGCGCGAGGAAATTGCGAACACGCGGCGCCAGCTGCGCGCCGTGCAGCTTGAATTGCGGCGGGACATCGAGGCGCTGGAGACCTGGCTGCGCCTCTTCAACATCGCCTTCGTGCCGGTGCTGCTGACCATCCTCGCCGTCTTCATCGGCGTGTTGCGCGCGCGCCGCCGCGCCCGGGCCCGCGCATGATCGGCAAGCGTGGCCTTCTGCTGCTGGGTGGCGCCGCAGCCGCGAGCCTTGGCGCCGCCCTCCTCCTGCGGCCGGAGGGCGAGGTGGAAGGGCGCATCCCGGAGGGCAGCCTGGCCTTCCCGGGCCTCGCTACAAGGCTCGCCAGCGCGCAGCGCATCGAATTGCGGCGCGGGGCGCAAGCAACGACGCTGATCCGCGATGGCGAGACCTGGCGCATCGCGGAACACCAGGGCTTCCCCGCCCGCCCCGAGCGCGTGCGGGAAACGCTGACCGGCCTCACCGAGCTGCGCCTCACGGAGGAGCGCAGCAGCGACCCGGCGCAATGGCCGCGCCTCGGCGTGGAGGACCCCGCCGCGCCGGGCAGCGGCGCCACGCTGCTGCGCGTCTTCGATGCCGAGGGCCGGCCGCTGGCCGAGATGATCCTGGGTCGCCGCCGCATGCGCACCCAGGGCAACCAGCCCGAGGCCATCTATGCCCGCCGCCCCGGCGAGACCCGCGCCTGGCTGGCCGAAGGCCGCCTCGGCGCCGATGCCGACCCTTCGCTCTGGCTCGACCGTGACATGGCGAGCCTCGCCCCTGCCCGGCTGCGGCGCGTGGAGATCACCCGCACCGGCCAGCCGCCCCTGGTGCTGGCCCGCGCGGGCGAGGTGGACGCGCCGCTCGATATCGTGACGCCGGCGGACCCACCCGTGGCCGACCGCGTCGCGCTGGATGAGGTCGGCCGCGCCTTCGATGGGCTGACCTTCATCGAGGTCCGCGCCGAGGCCCCCGGCGAGGCGCTGGGCGAAGCGCGCTTCCACTACACCGACGACGTGACCATCACCGCCTGGCCCCACCGGGAGGGCGAATTGTTCTGGGTGCGCCTCCGCGCCGAGGGCGGCGAGGAAGCGCAGCGCCTGAATGCCCGCTTCCAGGGCTGGGCCTTCCAGCTCGGCCTCTGGAAGGAGAAGGCGATGATCCCGCGCCTGGAAGATTTGGTGGTTTCATGATGTGCGACCGATTCACGCTGCGCTGCGCTCCGCGATCGGGCGCATGACCCGCGAATACCCGGACCGGCCCTGGATCGGCATCGGCGTCATCGTCTTCCGCGGCGAGGAGGTGCTGCTCGTTCAGCGCGGCAAGCCGCCGCGCCTCGGCTCCTGGTCGCTGCCTGGCGGCGCGCAGCATGTGGGCGAGGGCGCGCAAGACGCCGCGCGGCGCGAATTGCTGGAGGAAACGGGCATCACCGTCGGCCCCTTGCTGCTCGCCGATGTGATCGATTCCGTGACGCGCGATGAGATGGGCGCCGTGCGCTTCCACTACACCATCGTGGATTATTGCGCCGAATGGGCGGCGGGCGAGGCGCGGGCGGGCGACGATGTCAGCGCCACAGCCTGGGCCCGCCCCGAGGACCTGTCGAAATATGCTCTGACACGTGAAGCGGAGGCCGTGATCGCACTCTCCCGCAAACGGCTTGCGGAAAGGGCCGCGTAAGCCGCAATCTCCCGCCGCAATTTCTGGAGATGAAGATCCATGACCCATCGACGCAGCGTGATCCTCGGTGCGGCCGTGCTGCCGCTGGCCGCACCCGCCCTGGCCCAGGCGCGGCCACTTCGGATCATCGTGCCCTTCCCGCCCGGCGGCGCCGTGGATCTGCTGGGCCGGATTCTGGCCGAGCGCCTGCCGCCGGCGCTGGGCACCGGCGTCGTCGTCGAGAATCGCGGCGGCGCGGGCGGCATGATCGGCGCCGATGCGCTGGCGAAGGGCGACAAGGACGGCACCGTGGTCGGGCTGCTGGGTGTGGCCATCCTCTGCGCCTTCCCCTTCATGACGCAGCGCCTGCCCTTCAACCCGCGCACCGATTTCGCGCCGGTCACGCAGATCACCGATGGCGCGCTGCTCTGCGTGGTGAACGCCGAATCCGCGCGGCGCAATGGCTGGACGGATTTCCGCAGCCTCGTCGCCTGGAGCAAGCGCAACCCTGACCAGGTGAAGATGGGCAGCAGCGGCACCGGCACCACCAGCCACATCAATATCGAGGCGATCAACGCGGCCTCGGGCGCCAAGATCCTGCATGTGCCCTATCGCGGCGGCGGCCCCGCCATCACCGACATGCTCTCGGGCACGATCGACATGATGTTCGACGTGATGCCCGCGCTCATGCCGCATGTCGCCTCCGGCCGGGTGCTGCCCTTCGCGGTCAGTTCCGCCCAGCGCCTCGCCATCCTGCCGAACGTGCCGGGCATGGCGGATTTCGCGGATCTCGGCCTCGCGCAGCACAATGTGGTAACCTGGAACGCCATCATGGCGCCGGGCGGCACACCGGCCGAGCACATCACCCGCATCCACAACGCGGTAAAGACCGTCAGCGTGGTGCCGGAGTTCATCGAGCGGCTGAAGCCGCTGGGCTTCGGCACGGTGGTGAGCCCGACGCCGGCCGACCTGACGGCACTGGTGGAGCGGGAGACGCCGGTGTGGCAGCGGCTGGTGCAGGTTTCGGGGGCTCGGTTGGAGTAGCCATTGAGGCTCTGCCTCAAGCTCCGCCGGGGTGCGTGGCGCACCCCGGACCCCGCCGTGCCTCGGCGTGTGCTGATGCTGGGGGGCTTGGCCTCGCCGGCGGAGGGGCGGGCGTCCCCGGAGGGGGGCGCTGGTGATTGAGCGGGGAGCCGCATTGCCGCTCGCCATCGGCGAGTTCGCCCCCCTGCCGGGCGGCGGCTTCCACGGCTGCTGAGCCGCAGCCTCAGACGGGAAGATTGTCGATCAGCCGGACCTGGCCGAGCCAAGCCGCACCCAGCACGCGGCCTGGCTCGTCGAGCCGCGGCATCTCGGCGAAATCGCGCGCGCGGCGCAACGCCACATAGTCCACCTGCCGGAACCCCGCCTCGCGCAGCCGGGCCTCGGCCTCACCGCAGGCTTCGGCGGCCGTGGCCCCCGCCTGCAGTCGCGCCGCAGCGTGTTGCAGCGCCGCATGCAGGGCGGTCGCCTGCTGCCGGCCGGCCGGGTCGAGATAGGCATTGCGCGAGGAAAGCGCCAGGCCATCCGGCGCGCGGATGGTGGGCACGGTCTCGATCTCGAGCGGCAAGGCGAGGTCGCGCGCGACCTGCCGCACCACCATCACCTGCTGCCAGTCCTTCTCGCCGAAGACGGCGACATCGGCGGCGCAGAGGCCGAACAACCGGGTGCAGACCAGCGCCACGCCGCCGAACATCTGCGGCCGATGCGTGCCTTCCAGCCCCTCCGCCGGCCCCCGCATCGTGATGCTCGTCGCAAAGCCAGGCGGATAGACCGTCTCCACCGCGGGCGCGAAAAGCAGATCGCAGCCCGCCGCCTCGAGCTTGGCGATGTCACCCGCCTCGTCACGCGGATAGCGGCCTAGGTCCTCATGCGGTGCGAATTGCGTCGGATTGACGAAGATGGTCGTGATCACGCGCGGGGCGAGCTGCCGCGCGCGCGCCACCAGGGCCAGATGTCCGTCATGCAGGTAGCCCATGGTCGGCACCAGGGCGATGCGCTCGCCCTGGTTCCTCCAACCCTGGGTGGCGGCCCGGAGTTCGGCCGCGTCCCGGATGATCCGCATCACACTGCCAGTGACATCCCGATGGGCGGCTCGGCATCCGCCGGCAACGGGCACACATAGGGCCCACCCGCGCGGGCCGCGTGGTCGGCCTTGGCGGCCGCGATGATCTCGGGCTTGGTCAGCGCATCCACCGCCGTGCTCGCCATCACCTTGGCCACATGCACCATGCCCTTATGCGCGTGCGGCAGCTTGCCCTGCGCCGTCGCCTGCCAGGAATGCAGCGGCGTGCCGATGGCATGCGTCGCACCCCGCGCCTGCACCGTCGGCACCTTCCAGGAGACGTCGCCCACATCCGTGCTGCCGATCATCGGCGCGCGCTTGGAATCGAGCGGCACGATGCTGTCCGGCAGCGGGTTGTCGGTGCGCGGCATGCCCACCTTGCGGAAGGCGGCGGCGATGTCCTCCTCCGAGAGGGTCGCCTGGAACTCGGCGGCGCGCTTGCGGTCCTCGGCGTCGAAGGGCGGCGGGCCCAGGCGATCCAGCGCATCCTGCATCAGCTTCTCGAGCGGCGTGTTGCCGAGCAGGTTGGACACGGCCGAGATCACCTGCGTCTCGACGCGCGTGTCCGTCATCAGCGCGGCACCATCGGCGATCTTGCGGACGCGAGTGACCAGGCTGTTCAGCGCCGTCACATCGGCGGCACGGATCAGGTAGCGCACCTTGGCCTTCGCCTGCACCACATTGGGCGCGACCCCGCCGGCATCGAGATAGGCGTAGTGGATGCGGCTTTCCTGCGGGATGTGCTCGCGCAGGTAGTTCACGCCCACCGACATGAGCTCGACGGCATCGAGCGCGCTGCGGCCGAGATGCGGCGAGGCGGCGGCATGGCTCGCGCGGCCATGGAAGGTGAAATCAATGCGCGTATTGGCGAGCGAGAGCGGCTCGTTCACCGAGGCGAAGCTGCCGGGGTGCCAGGAGATGGCGATGTCCACATCGTCAAACAGGCCGGCGCGGGCCATGAAGCCCTTGGCGGCGCCACCTTCCTCGGCCGGGCAGCCATAGTAGCGCACGCGCCCCTCGATGCCGTTAGCCTTCAGGTAGTCCTTCACGGCGGAGGCGGCGAGGAGGGAGGCCGCGCCCAGCAGATTGTGGCCGCAGGCATGGCCATTGCCGTCGCCGGGCACGGGGCTGTGGGTGGTGGCACCCGCCTCGTTGGAAAGGCCGGGCAACGCGTCGAACTCGCCGAGGATGGCGATGACCGGCCCGCCCTCGCCCGCCTCGCCCATCATGGCGGTGGGGATGCCGGCCAGGCGCTCGGTCACGCGGAAGCCCTCGGCATGCAGGTAGGCGGTGTGTTCGGCGGCGGATTTATGCTCGTTATAGGCCAGCTCCGGCATGCCCCAGACGCGGTCGCTCAGCTCGATGGCGGGCTGCGCCTTTTCATCCACGAGGCGCCAGACGGGTTCGCTGTTCTGCATGGTCAAATTCCGGAAACGGGTGGGACGGTCTCGGCGAAGGCGGGCCGGGCAATCACCGATTCATACCACAGCGTCAGCGGTTGGCGCCCCTCCCGCCAGGCGAAAACCGTATGCCGGCGGTCGCAATAGCCAAGCCCGCAGGCGAGCGCGATGGCCTCGACCGAACGCGGCTCATGCGCGGCCAGGTCCAGCGCGTCCAGGATGCGGTTGGCGCGCACCCGCTCCAGCGCCTGGACGCCGGGTGATCGCTCATGCTCCGGCCGGCGCAGGTCTCGGTTCCAGACGGCGATGCCCTCAATGAAAGCCAGCGCCTGGCCGAGGCGCGAGAGGGCGGCGGGCCCCCGCGGCAGCAGCCCCAGCTGCGCCAGGATCAGCGGCGTCTCGCAGATCAGCGTCGCGCCATCCAGCAGCGCGGGCACACGCCCGGCCGGGTTGTGCGCGAGTTGCGGGGCGGATGGGTCGCGCAAGGGCGTCTCGACCTCCGTGAGGCCGAGCCCCCGCTCGCGCGCGAGGATGCGGATGATCCGCGCGAAGGGGCTGCCGGGCGCGATGTAGAGGATCACGGCCGCATCGAGAGCAGGTAGCCCACCACCGCCTCCAGCTCCGCCCGGCTGAGTTGGAAATTCGGCATGTTGGCGTGCGGCGTCTGCAGGAAGACACGCAGCCCCGTCTCGGTGGTGCTGGGTGCCACCGCGATGGCGGGGAAGCTTGGCGCGGCATCGCCCGCCGGCGGCGGCATGTCGCGCGCGATGGCGTGGCAGGCGGCGCACCATTGGCGCGAGAGGCGAAGCCCCTCGCCCGCCATGGGCGGCCCCTGGGCCAGGGCGGTGCTGGCGATCAGCGTAAGCGGCAGGGCAAGACGCAGCATGGGTGAATCCTCCTGGCAGCATGCTGCGCCCGGATTTCAACTCCGGTCCATGTCCTGGATCAATCCAGCCGCAGCGCGGCCCGGCGTTCGGCGAGGCCCGATGGGTCCGCGAGGCCGGCGAGGCGGGTGGCGGCCAAGCTCGCGAAGCGGTGCAGCAGGGCGCGGCGGCGGGCGGGGGCAAGCGGATGGGCCGGCGCCTCGCGCAGGGCCACGGCCTCGAAGCCGTCGCAGACCAGCAGGCCGGTGTCCGCGGGCAAGAGGGAGGTGGGGAAATCCTGGTCCACGGCGAAATGAAGTTCATCGCAATAGGCGCGATATTCGGACCATTTCGCATCGGTCAGGAAATCGCGCGCGCAGGATTTCACCTCGATCAGCGCAAAGCCGCCATCGGGGCGGAGCGCGAAGAGGTCCGCCCGCCTCCCATCGGGCAGCGGCATCTCAAGCAGGGGCGACCAACCCCGCGCCAGGCAGAAGCGCAGCGCCGAGCGGGTGACAGCCTGGGTGCGAAGTGGGGCCTCCATCCCGGCCATCTCACGCGCTTTGCCGATGGGAGGCAAGCCGCACGAATCCCTCTTGATAAGAATGCGTCGCAATTGCAGATTACGCCCATGACATCCTTTCCCCGCCGCTCCGGCCTCCTCGCCCTTCCTGCCCTGCTCCTCGCACGGCCCCGCCCCAGCCTGGCGCAAGAGCGCCCCTTGCGGCTCATCGTCGCCTCCGCGGCGGGCAGCAACGCCGATGTGATCGCCCGCCTTCTCACCGCGGAGGCGGAGCCCGTCTTCGGCCGTCGCATCCTGATCGAGAACCTGCCCGCCGCCTCCGGCCAGCGTGCGGTGGAGCAGGCGGCGCGCGCCGAGCCGGATGGCGAGACGCTGCTCTTTGGCACCTCCTCCCAGCTCGTCATGAACCTGGCGCTGTTTGACAATCAGGCGGTGGATGTCGAGCGCGCGCTGCGCGGCATCGCGCTGATCAACCGCGTGCCCATGGTGCTCTGCGTCCCCGCCAGCGACCCGGCGCAGAATCTGGGCGAATTCCTGGGGCGGCTGCGCCTGGGCGGCCCCTCGCAATACGGCTCGGGCCCGGTCGGCACCACCACCCATGTGGTGGGCGCCCGCTTCGTCCAGCAGGCGGGATTGCTGCGCGGCGACCTGGTCCATGTCCCCTACCAGTCCAGCGCGCTGGCCCTGACGGATCTGATGGCCGGCCGCCTGACCTTCATGTTCGACGCGGCGGTCACGGCGCTGCCGCAGCACCGGGCGGGGCGCATCCGGATCCTGGGCGTCGCCGCCGAGCGGCGCCTGCCCGCGGCACCGGACCTGCCGACGCTGATCGAAGCCGGGATGGACGGCTTTGCCGGCTCCACCTGGAACAGCATCGCGGCCCCCGTCGGCCTGCCGGACGCCCTGGCGGAGCAATTGGCGCGGCGCTTCGCCACCATCCTGGGCTCCGCCAGCTTTCGCGCCAGGCTGACCGAGCTGGGCAGCGAATTGACCGAGGAACCCCTGACACCCGCCCAGGTGGATGGCTTCTACGCCGCCGAGCGGGCGCTCTGGCTGCCCCTGCTGCGGGCGAATCCCGTGCCGCGGTGATGCGCCACCACCGCTCGCCCTGGAGCGGGATCCTCAGGCCAGCAGGGCGTCAATCGCGCGCGCCAGCGTCACATCCCGCGCCGAAAGCCCGCCCGCGTCATGGGTGGTCAGCGTGATCTCGACGCGGTTGTAGACGTTGGACCATTCCGGGTGGTGGTCCTGCGCCTCGGCCAGCAGGGCCACGCGGCTCATGAAGCCCCAGGCCGCGCTGAAGTCGCGGAAGCGGAATTGCCGCCGGATCGCGTCGCGCTCCGGCAACATTTCCCAGTCCGGCAGGCGCGCCGGCAGTTCCGCCCGCGCCCCTGCATCCAGCCGCTCGATCATCCGCCCCTCCCCTTTCCGGCCCCCGCATGGCACAAACCCCCATGCGCCCGACCACGCCCCCCAGCCTCGAAGACCTTCTGGAAATGGCCGAGGATGCCCTCGCCGCCATTCCCCGCCAGCTGCGCGACATGGTGCGCGGGACCGCCATCATCGTGGAAGAGGTCCCGGAGGATGAGGTGGTGGCCGAACTCGGCCTGGAAAGCCCCTGGGAGCTGACCGGCCTCTATCGCGGCACCCCGCTCACCCATAAATCCGCGCTCGACACGCCGGGCGAGCCCGACACCATCCTGCTCTACCGCGAGCCCATCCTGCTCGAGTGGATCGAGACGGGGGAAGACCTGTTCCGCCTCGTTCGCAACGTGCTGCTGCACGAGGTGGGGCATCATTTCGGCCTCTCGGACGAGGATATCGAGCGGCTGGAGAACGAGGATTAGAGCGGCGTGATGGCGTCTCCGGGGCGGATCACGCCGCCCTTGGTGATCATGCAGTTCAGCCCCGAACGGTTGGTCAGCGGGCCGAACAGCGGCTTGCCCAGGAGCTTGTCCAGGTAGACGCAGGGCACGTTCAGCCGCCCGCCGAACAGCTCCACCTCGCCCACGCGGAACGCCCTGCCCACCAGGTGGTTCAGCGGCACGCCACGCGTCAGCAGGTTGCGGCGGGTGTCCTGCGGCGGCAGCTCGATCTGGTGGTCGCGCTGGATCGCTTCCAGCGTCTCGATCTCGATCAGCGTCACCTGGCGCTCGGGCTGCGGCTTCTTGCTGTAGGTGCCGCGGCCGGTGGCATAGCGATCGCCCTCGATGCCGATACCGGCGATGAGCTTCGCCTCCGGCAATTCCTGCATGTCGGCCGCTGCCTGCTCGGTGATGTGGATGGCGAGCAGGCGGCCCGCCCAGGTGAATTCACTCAAGGAAGCTCTCCAATCAGGCGCTGTTGGCGCGATGTGACCATGGTTCCGCGCGCGCGACCATCCGGCACTCAGCCCGGCTGGATGCCGACAAGCAGCGGCCGCCAGCGCGCCACTTCCCGCGTGATGAGGCCGGTGAATTCGGCACCGGTGCCGCCCAGCGGGATGGTGCCCTGCTGGCTGAGCCGAGCCCGAATCTCGGGCGCGGCCATGGCGGCACGGAAACCCTCGGCCAGGCGCGCCAGCACCGGCTCGGGCGTGCCGCGGGGTGCGACGATGGCGGAGGTGGAGCCGTTCTCGAGGCCAGGCAGCCCGGCTTCGGCGGCCGTCGGCACATCGGGCAGCAGGGCCAGGCGCTCGGGCGCCGCCACGGCGAGCGCGCGAAGCGTACCCGCGCGCACATGCTCGGCGACGATGGGCGTGGCCTCAGCCGTGAGTGCCACCTGCCCCGCGATCACCGATTGCACGCTCGCCGCGCCGCTGCGGAAATGCACTGGCAGGAACTGCGTGCCCGAGAGCGATTGCAGAAGGATTTGGGTCAGATGCGGGCTGCTGCCGGCACCCGCCGTGCCCCAGCTCAGCGCCTCCGGCCGGCTGCGTGCCGCGGCCAGCATCGCGCCGAAGTCGCCCGGCACGCTACCCGGATGCGCCACCACCACATGCGGCGTGCTGGCGGCCAGCGCCACGGGGGCGAAATCCGTGAGCGGGTCGTAGGTCATGCGCGGATAGATCACCGGGTTGACCGAGAACATGGCGAGCGAGGCCATGAGCAGCGTGGTGCCATCCGGCGCCGCGCGGGCCACGTATTCGCCCGCGATGTTCCCATTCGCCCCGGCCCGGTTCTCGGCGACGATGGTCGCCCCCAGTTCCACCGAAGCGCGCTCGGCCAGGATGCGGGCCACGAGGTCGGTGATGCCGCCCGCGCCGAAGGGAATCACCAGCCGGATCGTGCGCGTCTGGGCGCGCAGCGCCGGTGCGGCGAGGAGCAGGGCGGCGGCAGGCAGGGCGCGGCGGGTCAGCATCTTTGGTCCCCTTTGGACGGCAGAGCCAGCCTGCGGTGCGGATGGCGCCGCCGCCAGCGCCTTCGCGCCGGAAAACGCGGCCGGCGGACCCGTCCTGCCCAAGGATCAGGCGTCGGCTGCCCGCCGGGGATACTGCAGGATCAGCAGTTCCGCGCCCTCGGGCCCGGCCTCAGCCTCGCGCGCCGCATCCTCGGGGTTCACGAAGATGACGGAGAGGGGTGGCATGCCGTCCAGGCTTCCCGCCGTCACCACCCAGAACTGCCCCATCCCTGCACGCGGATCGGGGCCCGTCACGCGCCCACCAGCCGGCAGGATGTGGCGCCAGGCGCCGAGGCCATCGGCGCGCGGTTCCAGCATTTCCTCGACACGGGCCGGGCCGGCGACCGTGGGGGCGGGCTCGACCGGCGCGGTGGTGGTCTGCCAGGGCTTGCGGCCAGGGATCGCCTTCAGCGCGGCCGCCTCCTGCGCCACATAGCGGGCGCCGGGGTCATAGCCGTTGCGCAGGGTGAAATAGTGCAGCCCGTCCTCGCCCGCGGTGATCGGGCCATAGGCGGTGTGGGCGTTGGTGTAGTGCACCGTCACCGGCCGCACCGCATGTCGCCCCAGATGCCCGCCGCCCGCCACCACCACCTGGAACTGGTCCGCCGCGTGGAAATGCGACTGCACGACCGAGCCCGGCGGCTGCTCCACCAGGAAGGCCATGGGGTAGAAGCTGCCGGGCGCGGGCGGCGGCGGGCTGTCGGCCGTGCGGTTGGTCCAGTTCGTGCCGATATAGGTCGTCGTGTGGATCGGCACGCCATTGGCGTTCACGGGGCGCCGTGTCGCACGGGCGGCTTCCGATGTGGCGGCGATGGACATGGCGGCACTCCCTGCACCCGGGAAATCTAGGTGCAGGGCGCCCGCGCGGCAACTCCTCCGGACAAATCAGGCCGCGTCGCGCCCGAAGAGCGTGCGGTACATCAGGCGGTAGATGTCCACATTGTCCATCGTGCCGGCCTGGCTGATCAGCTCGGCATTCAGGCCGACGCCCCGCACCAGGATGGCGCCCGAGGTGTCGGTCAGGGTGGACCAGGCGATGGCGAAGGGGTGCCGCACCCCGTTGCGATCCGGCGCGGAGAGCCAGGCCTCGGTGCCCGGGCCGCGCTGGCCGTCAAGCGGCGCGCCGTTGCGGTCGCGCTCCGGCAGGTTCACCCCCTCCCGGATGATGGCCTGCTGGCGGCCCGGCCCGATCACCTGCATCCCGCCCGCATCGGAATCGCAGGTGGTCAGCATCAGCGTGGAGGGGTTGGCGGCAACGAAGTGGCGGAACACGCCGATCGCGGCATCGGCGCGGGTGCCGGCCTCGATGGAGCCCGGGGCGTTGTTCACATTGCCGAAATTATCCGTCCCCTCCTCCTCGGCCACCAGCAGGAAGCCATCGGGCGCGCGCGAGAGGAGGCGCAGCGCCGCTTCGCTCATCTCGGCGATGCTGGGCGCGGAGGGGACGTAGTGCGGCAGGCCATCGCGGGCGAGCGTCTGCTCATCGCGGTCGTGAAAGGTATGGTTATGGGCGAAGATGCCCCAGAGCTTTTCGGTGTTGGCCGGCACCGCCGCCAACTCCTCCTTCGTGAAGACGACGGTGTAGCCGCGGCCGCGCAGGAGCTCGATCAGGTTCAGGCCGTCCTCGCGGGCGCCCTCGCCGAAGCGGCCCTGCGTGCCGCGCGGCAGGTACCAGCGCTCGCCGCCGGCCAGATGCAGCTGGACGCCGGACTCCACCACGAGCCGGGTGATCTCGGCCAGGCTGTTGCGGCGCGGCGTGCTGGCGACGAAAGCCGCCGTGCCTGGCTCATAGGCGGCGCCGGAATTCACGAGGCCCACCCATTTGCCGCGCGCCAAGGCCTCGCGGGCGATCGAACCCTCGAAGCCGGAGAGGCTGCGGATGGGGGTCGTGCCGTCCATCCCGAAGCTGTCGGCCTGGACGCGCACGCCGAAGGCATGCGTGGTGGCGCCGCCATGCGAGGTGCCGGTGAGGCCATCCTTCATATGGCCGAGATAGACGGCGCTGTGCGGCAGGCGGTCCCACTCGGTGCGGCCATCGGGGCCGACGGTGACCATGCGCACCGCACCCCAATGGTTCACGCCGAAGCCATCGGGGTGGAAGAAGATCACATTGGCCGGGCGCGGCTGCGCCATGGCGGGAGCCGCGAGGGCGAGGGCAGCGGTGGTGGCGAACAAGTGGCGGCGTTGCATGGCGGCTCTCCCGATCAGATGCGGGTGAGGTAGTCCCTGACACCGGCCAGGCCAATAACAGTTGCGTTAAACCTGACGCGCGGCGCCCAGCAGGATCACCGCCGTGCCGGCCAGGCAAAGCGTGACGCCGGCGAGATCCCAGGGGCTCGGCCGCAGCCCCTCGACGAGCATCAGCCAGGCGAGCGTGGCGGCGATGTAGATGCCGCCATAGGCCGCAAAGGCGCGCCCCGCCGCGATCTCGCCCGGCACGAGCGTGAGCAGCCAGGCGAAGCCGATGAGGCAGCCCAGGCCCGGCAGCAGCCAGAGCGCCGAGGCCCCCTGCCGCAGCACGGCCCAGAAGGCGAAGCAGCCGGCGATCTCAAGCACCGCCGCCAGCGCGAAGATCAGCCCCGCCGTCAGAGCGACCGCAGCGCCTGGCAGACCCTCACCACCGCCTCATCCGAAAGTTCGGGATACATGGGCAGGCTGAAGACCTCCTGCGCCGCCCGGGCCGTCTCGGCGCAATTGGCGGGGCCGAGTGCCACGCGATCGAGATAGGCAGGCTGGGTGTGCACGGGCATGGGGTAATGGATGCCCGTGCCGATGCCGCGCGCCTTCAGCGAGAACATCAACTCGTCGCGCCTGGGATGCCGGAGCACATAGAGATGGAAGACGTGATGCGCGCCCGGCCGCCGCACAGGCGGGGTCAGCTCCGTCCCGGCCAACGCCTTGTCATAGGCCGCCGCGATCTGCCGCCGGCGGTCGTTCTGCGCGTCCAGATGCTGGAGCTTCACCCGCAGGATGGCTGCCTGAACCTCGTCCAGGCGTGAATTCACGCCTTGCATGTCGCTGATGTAGCGGCGCTTCCAGCCATATTGGCGGATCGCGGCGATCCGCCCGGCCAGCTCGGCATCGGGGGTTGCGAGGATGCCGCCATCGCCCAAGGCACCGAGGTTCTTGGTGGGATAGAGGCTGAACGCCGCCGCATGGCCGATGGTGCCGAGCTTGGCGCCATCCAGCCCCGCGCCATGGCATTGTGCGCAATCCTCGATGAGGAAGACGCCCGCCTCGTCGCAGGCGGCCTTGATCGGCATCACGTCCACGGCCTGGCCATAGATGTGCACGGGGATCACGGCGCGGATCGGCGGGATGCCCGGCGGCGGGTCGGCCAGGACCGAGGCGAGCTCGTCCGGGTCCATCGTATAGGTGTCAGGGTCGATATCGAGCAGCAGGGGCGTCGCCCCCACCATCTCGATGGCCGAGACAGTGGCGACGGCGGTGTGGCTGACCGTGACGACGGTGCTGCCCTCGCCGATGCCCATGCCGCGCAGGATCAGCATGATGGCGTCGGTGCCATTGGCGCAGCCGACCGCATGCATGGCGGGCGCGCCAGGCTGGTTGCCCAGCCAGGCGGCGAATTCCGCCTCGAAGGCCTCGCCCTCGCGGCCCAGGATGTACCAGCCCGAGGCGAGCGCCCGGGCCACGGCCGCGTCAATCTCGGGCTGGAGGGCGCGGTAGCCCGCACCCGGATCGGCGAAGGGAAGGATGGCGGGAGTGACGTTCATCGGCTTGGCTCTTCGTGGATGGCCGCCGCAGCCCAACTGGCCTTGGCGGCATGGTTTGGCGTGCGTCAGGCGGGCGCGTCGGTGAAGATGTAGTCGCTCATCCGCTCGCGATACCAGTCCAGGCTGAGCCGGAGCCCCTCCTCCAGCGTGGTCAGCGGCGCCCAGCCCGTGGCATTCCGGAAGGCATGGTCGTCGGCGTGGTAGCTGCCGATGTCGATCGGCGCGCGGTCGGCCGGGAATTCGCGGGTGGTGAAGCTGCCCTGGCCGCCATTGGCGGCGATGACCAGGCCGGCCAGTTCCAGCAGCGAGACCGGCGGCGCACCGCCGAGGTTGAAGACATGCCCGGCCACATCGGGGCTGCCGGCCTGCTCGGCCGCCATCAGGAAGGCGCGCGTCACATCGTCCACGAAAGCGAGGTCGCGCAGCTGCGCGCCGCCCCAGACCTCGAAGGGCTCGTTCTCCAGCAGGCGGCGCATCCAGATGCCGAGGAAGGTCTGCCGCGCATCGGCGATGCGCAGGCGCGGGCCGTAGCAATTCGTCAGCCGCAGCGAGACGACGGGCCGGCCCAGCACCCGATTTTCCAGCATCCAATACTGCTCACCCGCCCATTTGGAGACGCCATTGGCGTCGGGCGGGTTGACCGGATGCAGCTCGTTCACCGGCAGGCTGATGGGCCGGCCGTAGAATTGCCGGGTGGAGGCATGGATGACGGCGGCCTTGGGGGCCGCCTGGCGCATCACCTGCACCAGCCGCACCTGGGCCACCGCATTGATCGCGATGTCGGCCACGGGGTCGCGCTGGCCGCCCATGTGGCTGGTCTGTGCCGCCATGTTGAACACCGCGTCCACGCCCTGGCACAGCGAGGCGAGCTCGGTGTCCCGCAGATCCCCGCGGACGAGCATGACGCCCGCCCCCTCGAGATTGGCGGGGTTGGCACCACCATCGGGCAGCATGGCATCCAGCGCCGTGACCCGCGCGCCGAGGGCCGCCAGGGCATGGCAAAGGTTGCTGCCGAGGAACCCCGCCCCACCCGTCACCAGGACCCGCTTCCGGCGCCAGAAGCCCGGATCACCCAAACCAGCAGTCACGTTCGCCACCTGTGTTCGACGCCCCTCATCATGCCCTGCATTGCGGCGGAATCACGCCCGGGAAAAGGTATCATTTGTCCCCTGCCCGCGTTCCGCTGCCATGGCTGCGCATGATCTCCGCGAAGCCGAAGAGCAGCAGCAACTGCCCCAGGATCATCTGGATCGCGGCCAGCAGGCGGATGCCGTCATCGGCGGGCTGGATGTCCCCATAACCCACGGTCGAGAGGGTGACGATGCTGAAATGCAGCGCATCCGAAAAGGCGAGCCGCCCCGGCTGGCCCATGAGGATGAAGATCTCGCCGCGGGAGAATTCGTCGGCGATGCGGTAGAAGCAGGCGAAGGCCACGGAAAGCAGGGCGAAGAGGCTGACATAGGTCGCGATCGGCACGGCCAGGAATTGCAGCCGCCGGCCGACCCGCCTGAGGATGGCCGAGACATCGACCAGCAACCGCACGATATGGCCGACCGAGACGGCGCCGATCACGGCGATGCCCGACATCGCCAACAGCAGCGCCAGGCTCTGCCATTCGGGCGCGGCGCGGTTGATCGGCATGGAGAGCGAGACGATGCCGATCATCCCGGTGGGCACCAGCCAGCGGATGGCACGAGGAAAATGCCTGAGATCGGCCCCGCCGGCGGCGCCCGCCGCGCCGGCCAGCACGTCACGCCGCACCCAGCACGCCAGCACGAAGGCCAGCACCGGCAACAGGAAGGCCACCGAGCGCGACCAGTCCGCCGCCGCGGGGAAGGAGGCACGGCCGATCACGACGAAAAGACTCGCATAGATGGCCAGCCCATTCGCGGCACCGAGCGCGAACATGAGCCCGTGCGGGAAGATCAGGTGCAGCCCGCCCAGCGCCAGGCTGGCGATCAGCAGGGTGAGCGAGGCGAAGATCCAACCCTGATCGGACACGCCCATGGCGACGAGCAGCATGAAGCCCAGGGTCAGCCCCGTCGCCAGCAGGGCCTGGCGGCGGGGTGAGGGCAGTTCCATCAGGGCAGCGCCGCGATCCCGGTGATCTCGACCCGCCAGGCGGGATCCACCAGGGGCGCCTCGATCGTCATGCGCGCCGGCTTGTTGCCCTGGTCCAGCCAGGCGTCCCAGGCGCGGTTCATCGCCGGCGCCTCGGTGATGTCGCGCAGGATGATCTGAACGCTCAGCAGGTGGGCCTTGCTGGTCCCGGCCTCAGCCAGGAGCGCGTCAATCTGGGCCAGGATGTCGGCCGTCTGCCCCTCGGTGTCGAGTGTCGCGTCATCCGCCACCTGGCCGGCGAGGTAGACCACGCCGCCATGCACCACGGCGCCCGAGAGCCGCCCTTCCTCCGCCAGACGTCGGATCATCACATCACCCCTTTTTTCTGAGCCCTGATTGAGCCAAATAGCGCCGCATGCAAACTTTACTCGACCGCGCGATGATCGCCAGCCGCTACATCCTGGCGGTCTTCTACCTCGGCCTTGCCGTGGCGCTAGCGGCCTATGCCGTCAAGTTCGTGTTCAAGGTGTGGAAATTCGCGACGACCATCCTGATCGAGACTGATGACAACCAGATCCTGCTCAGCATCCTCTATCTGGTGGACAGCGCGCTGGTCGCCTCGCTGGTCGCGATGGTCGCCATCTCCTCCTATGACAGCTTGGTCTCGCGCCTGATCAACGAGCAGGGCAAGGCGGAGATCGAATGGGTCTCCAACCTCGATCCGGGCAATCTGAAGCTGAAGGTGGCGCTGGCCATTATCGCCATCAGCTCGATCCACCTGCTGCAGAAGTTCATGAATGTGGACAGCCTGGATGACCGGGCGCTCACCTGGGGCGTCATCATCCACATGTGCTTCGTCGTCGGCGCCCTGGTGCTGGCGTTCATCGACAAGATGCAGGCGCAGACCAAGCTGATCGCCAAGGGCGGCAAGCCCAAGGACGCCTAGCCGCGCTGAATTGCGCCTGTTTTCGTTGACTCATGTCGTTGACGGGTCGAGACGATCCACGTCATGACCACGTCAGCACCCCGGCCCGCCTCGATGTTCCGCGCCCTCCTCCAGGGGGAGGCGACCGGCGGCATCGTGCTGATGGCGGCAGCGGCGCTCGGGCTGATCATCGCCAATTCCGCTTGGGCGCCCGCCTATTTCTCGCTGCTCAGGGCCTATGCGGGCGGCCTCAGCATCCATCACTGGATCAATGACGCGCTGATGGCGCTGTTCTTCCTGCTGGTCGGCCTCGAGATCAAGCGGGAATTCCTCGATGGGCAGCTCGCCCGCTGGTCACAGCGCATCCTGCCGGGCCTCGCCGCCGTGGGGGGCATGGTGGCGCCGGCGCTGATCTATGTTGCCTTCAACGCCAGCGATCCGGCGACGCTGCGCGGCTGGGCCATTCCGGCGGCGACCGACATCGCCTTCGCGCTCGGCGTGCTGGCGCTGCTGGGCAAGCGCGTGCCCGTCTCGCTCAAGGTGTTCCTCACCGCGGTCGCCATCATAGACGACCTGCTGGCGGTGGTGGTGATCGCGCTGTTCTACACGGAAGAGCTTTCCCTGTTCTGGCTCGGGCTTGCCGGGGCCGCGCTGCTGGGGGTGATCCTGATGAACCGGCTGCGCGTGCAGTCGCTGCTGCCATATCTCCTCCTCGGCGCGGTGCTGTGGGTGCTGGTCCTGAAATCGGGCGTGCATGCGACGCTGGCCGGCGTCGCCCTCGCGCTGACCATCCCGCTGACCCCCTCGCCCGGCGCGCCGGATGCGGCCCATTCGCCGCTGCATGTGCTGGAGCATGCGCTGCACCCCTGGGTGGCCTTCCTGGTCGTGCCCATCTTTGGCTTCGCCAATGCCGGCGTCCCGCTGGCGATGGACGGGTCCGCCCTGCTGGCGCCGGTGCCGCTGGGCGTCGCGGCCGGGCTGTTCCTGGGCAAGCAGGCCGGCGTTTTCGGCGTGACCTGGCTCGCCATCCGCATGCGCCTGGCCGAGAAGCCCGCACGGGCCAGCTTCGCGCAGATCTACGGGGTGGCGCTGCTGGCCGGCATCGGCTTCACCATGAGCCTCTTCATCGGAATGCTGGCCTTCGAGGATTCAGAGGCGCTGCAATCGGCGGTGAAGATCGGCGTGCTGGCGGGGTCCGTGCTGTCGGCGCTGTGCGGTGCCGCGGTGCTGATCCTCGCCGCAACCAAGGCGCGGCCTGGCTGAGGGGCGGCGTCAGACCTCCTCGACGCTCGCGACCCCGGCCACCAGCTTCATCGCCTGCATCATGCGCGGCGAGACATTCCAGCCACCAGGCAGGGTCACCTCGACCTCCTGCCCGGGGGCCAGGCGGGGGACCAGGCTGACGCGGCCCTTCCCGCGTCCGTCACGCTCCAGCAGGCTGCGGATATCGGGCACGGCATTCGCAGCCTCGATGAAGATGCGCATCCCCTGCCCCACGCCGGCCGCCGCCTTGTCCAGCCGCTCGACATCGAGGGCCGTGAGGCGCAGCGCCTCACCCTCCAGCTTCGCATCCGCCGTGATGAGCACGGCCGTGCCCTCCTCCAGCATGTCGCGGGAGCGGTTGAGCACCTCGCTGAAGAAGGTTACCTCGTAGCTGCCCGCCTGGTCGGACAGGCTGATCCAGGCCATGCGGCTGCCGGTGCGGGTGTTGCGCTCCTTCTTGGCGTTCACCGTGCCAGCGAGCTTGAGGCGCGTCGAACCGCCCCGCACCCGATCGCCGATCAGCGCAGAAGGTGTCGCGCCCAGACGCCGCAGCGCGCCCTTGTATTCATCGAGCGGGTGGGCCGAGAGGTGAAAGCCCACCGCCTCCGCCTCGAAACCCAGCTTGTCGAGCTGCGGCCAATCCGGGATGTCGGGCAGGCGCAGCAAGGGCGGCCCCTGCTCCACCTCGCCGAAGAGGCCGATCTGGTTGCTGGCGCGGTCTTCCGCGGTGGCTTGCGCGCGGCGCAGCACGGTCTCGGCCCCGGCGACGAGGCGCGCGCGGTTGCCCTCCAGCGCGTCGAAGGCGCCGGCCTTGGCGAGGTTTTCCAGCTGCATCTTATTCAGCAGCTTCGGGTCCACCCGGGCCGCGAAATCGGCGATGCTGGCGAAGGGGGCGTCGCGCGCGGCCTCCAGCTCCCGCATGGCCTGCATCCCCACGCGCTTGATGGCGGCCAGCGCGAAGCGGATGGCCGGCCCCGCTTCCGTTTCCTCGATGGTGAATTCCGCGCCGCTGCGATTGATGTCGGGCGGCAACACCTTGATGCCGACGCGCGACGCCTCCTGCATGTGGGAGGCCAGCTTCTCCGTTTTGTCGAGATCGAGCGACATGGAGGCGGCGAGGAAGGCCACGGGATGGTTCGCCTTCAGCCAGGCCGTGTGATAGGCGACCAGCGCATAGGCTGCGGCGTGGGACTTGTTGAAGCCGTAATTGGCGAATTTCTCCATCAGGTCGAAGACCTCGCCCGCCTTCTCCGCCGGCACGCCGTTCTTCTCGGCGCCCTCGCAGAAGATGGCGCGCTGCTTGGCCATGGCCGCCGCGTCCTTCTTGCCCATGGCGCGGCGCAGCAGGTCGGCGCCGCCGAGCGAATAGCCCGCCATGACCTGGGCGATCTGCATCACCTGCTCCTGGTAGACCATGATGCCATAGGTCTCGCCCAGGATGTCCTGGATGGAGGGGTGCGGCGCCTCCCATTTCTCGCCATGCTTGCGGGCGCAATAGGCGGGGATGTTCTCCATCGGGCCTGGCCGGTAGAGCGAGACGGCGGCGATGAGGTCTTCGAAACGGTCGGGGCGCATGGAGCGCAGGCAGTCCCGCATGCCCTGGCCTTCGAACTGGAACACGCCGGCGGCATCGCCCTTGGCCAGCATGGCGTAGGTGCGTTCGTCATCCAGCGGCAGCCGGTCCAGATCCACCTCGATGCCGCGGGCCTTCAGCAACTGCACCGCGCGTTGCAGCACGGTCAGCGTCTTGAGGCCGAGGAAGTCGAATTTCACCAGGCTCGCCTGCTCGACATATTTCATCGAGTACTGGGTGATGAGCGAGGGCGAGCGCGGGTCGCGATAGATCGAGGTGATCTCGATCAGCGGCTTGCGGCCGATCACGACGCCGGCCGCATGGGTGGAGGCGTTGCGGTAGAGCCCTTCCACCTGGAGCGCCGTGTCCAGCAGCTTGGCCACGGCCTCGTCATTTTCCTGCATCTCCTGGAGCTTCGGCTCGCCCTTGATGGCATCGCCGAGGCTCACGGGATTGGCCGGGTTGTTCGGGATCAGGCTCGCGATCTTGTCCACCTGGCCATAGGGCATGCCGAGCACGCGGCCCACATCGCGCACCGCCGCCTTGGCCTGGAGCTTGCCGAAGGTGATGATCTGCGCGACGCGGTCCGCGCCATATTCGCGGCGGACATAGTCAATCACCTCATCCCGCCGGTCCTGGCAGAAATCAATGTCGAAGTCCGGCATGGAAACGCGTTCGGGATTGAGGAAGCGCTCGAAGAGCAGCCCGAAGCGCAGCGGGTCGAGATCCGTGATGGAGAGCGCCCAGGCGGCGACGGAGCCGGCGCCCGAGCCACGGCCGGGCCCCACCGGGATGCCCTGTTCCTTCGCCCATTGGATGAAGTCGGCCACGATCAGGAAGTAGCCGGAGAAGCCCATCTGCTCAATGACGCCGAGCTCATATTCCAGGCGCTCGGCATGGACGGGGGGCACGCCCTCGGGGAAGCGGCGGGCAAGGCCTTCGCGCGCCATGCTGGCCACCGTCTCGGCCTCGGTCTTGCCGGGCTGGACCTTGGGGCAGATGGGCAGCTCGGGCTTCTTCGATTCCGCCATGACGGCGCACATCCGCGCGATGGCGAGCGTGTTGTCGCAGGCCTCCGGCAGATCGGCGAAGAGGGCCCGCATGGCATCCGCCGGCTTGAACCAGTGATGCGGCGTGACGCGCCGGCGGTTCTGTTCCGCCACCAGCCGGCCCTTGGCGATGCAGAGCAGCGCGTCATGCGCCACATGCGTCTTTTCCTCGGCGAAATAGACGTCATTGGTCGCGACGATGGGCAGGCCCGCCTCATCCGCCAGGCGCAGCAGGCCGGGCTCCAGCGCCTGCTGGCGATCGGTGTGATGGCGCATGAGTTCCACCACGAGGCGGCCGTCATACGCCTCGCCCAGCGCGGCCAGCAAGCGTGTGGCCGCATCGCGCCGCCCTTCGGCCAGCAGGCGCGAGAGCGGGCCGTGATCGCCGCCGGTCAGCAGCATCAGGCCGGGGGCGTGGGTCAGGAGTTGGTCCAGGCTCAGCGCCGGCTTGCCCGAGACATCCTCGCCCAGCCAGCCCAGCGAGGAGAGGCGCTGGAGGTTGTCGAGGCCCGTGGCGTTCATGGCCAGCGCCACCACGGCATCGGCCCCGGCGCGCAGCGCCTCGGGCCGCTCCTCACCGGTGGCGGCGCGGGAAAGCCAGAGCTGGCAACCCATGATCGGCTGGATGCCCTTGCCGGAGGCGTATTGCGCGAACTCCAGCGCGCCAAACAGGTTCGCCGTGTCGGTCAGCGCCACAGCCGGCATGCCGGCGGCCAGAGCCAGGCCGGGCAGCTTCTCGACCTTGATCGCGCCCTCGCTCAGCGAATAGGCGGAATGGGTGTGCAGGTGGATGAAGGACTCGGCCATGGACGCAGTCTAGCACCGCCCGCCCCGGATTTACTCCCGGCGCGTCACCGCCTCGTCGCGCACCAGCCGCCCGTCCACCAGGGTGATGAGGCGGTCCGCCAGCTCCATGATGCGGGCGTCATGCGTGACCATCAGCGTCGTGGTGCCGCGCTCCCGCGCCAGGAGCCGCAGCACATCGATCAGTTGGCGCGCACTCTCCCGGTCGAGTGCGGCCGTGGGCTCATCGGCGAAGATGATCTCGGGATTGCCCACCAGGGCGCGGGCGGCGGCCACGCGCTGCTTCTGCCCGCCGGAGAGGTTGGCCGGCAGGTAGTCCAGCCGCTCGCCCAGGCCCAGCAGCCGCAGCGTGTGGCGGGCGGCCTCGTCGGCGGCCGGGGTCTGGCCGTGCACATCGAGGCCCATGCGGACATTCTGGGTCGCCGTCAGGCTGTCATGCAGGTTGTGCGCCTGGAAGATGAAGCCGAGGCGGCGGCGCGCCAGCACACGCTCGGCCTCGGCCGCACCGCGCAATTCCTGGCCCAGCAGCATCACGCTGCCCTCCTGCACCGCGCGCAGGCAGCCCAGCAGCGTGAGCAGCGTCGTCTTCCCCGAGCCGGAGGCGCCGATGAGGATGACGAACTGCCCACGCGGGATGGTCAGGGCCAGGTCGAAGAGGACCTGCCGGCGGGCCTCGCCCTCACCGAAGGCATGATTGAGGCCGGTGACGGTGATGGCGTCCATGGTCAGAACAAGGCCGCCGGGTCGGCCCGCGCCAGGCGCCGCGTCGCGATCGCGCCCGAGAGCGTGCACATGCCGACCGTGCCGATGAACATCCAGGCCATGCGCGGCAGGCTCATGGCCAATGGCAGGCCGGTGAGCGAGACGACGACCGCATAGAGCCCGATGGAGGCCAGGGTGCCGGGAATGAAGCCGAACAGCGCCAGGATCACCGCTTCCTCGAAGACGATGCCGAGGAAGAAGCCCTGCCGGTAGCCCATGGCCTTGAAGGTCGCGTATTCGCGGAGGTGGTCGGCCACGTCGCTCGCCAGCACCTGGTAGACGATGATGATGCCAACCAAAGCGCCGATCACCACGGCGAAGCCGAAGACGACGCCAACCGGCCGCTGGGTGAGCTGGAAGGCCTGGTCCCGCCCGACCGCCTGGTCCACCGTACGCGCCACGGCATCGCCCTCGGGCATGGCGCGGGAAATCCGTGCGGCCAGCTCCGCCGGCGCCACGCCCGGCTCGGCCCGCACGAGGATGAGGTTGGGGGCGCTCGCCGCCCGGTTGCGGAACAGCTTGAGGAAGGTCTGGTCGGAGACGATCATGAAGCCATCCGCGCCAAAACCACCGCCGATGCGGAAACTGCCGAGGATGTTGACCGTGCGGTTCAGCGTCTCGACCCGATAGGCCCGCCCGGCATCGATCTCGGCGAAAAGGTCCGGCGGGACATTGCGCGTGCCCCGGTCGATCAGCGCGGCGTTGGAGAGGGCCAGCAGCGGGCGCGCCGCCTCGATCTCCGGCACGCGGAAGCTCTCCACCCGCGGGTCGGTCCCCATCACATCCAGGGTGCGGATGGTGCCATCGGGCTGCTTCCAATCCATCTTGCCGAGATGGACCGGCGTGGCGGAGGCGACCCCGGGCACGGCGAGGGCGGCCAGCATGCGCGCCCGAGGCAGCGGGCTGCCATCCTGCAGCGTATTGGCATCGGAGGCCTGGACCAGCACATCCGCCGCGAAGGCGCGGTAGGGTAGGCTGATGCCGTTGATGAGCGCGCCGAGAAAGCCCAACTGCATGTAGATCAACAGGTTGGCGAAGGCGACGCCGGCCAGCGCCGCCGCCAGGCGCCCCTTGTTGTGCCGCAGTTGCAGCCAGCCGATCGGCATCCGGCCCAGCATGCGCGTGAGCAGCCCGGTCATGGCGCGAGCGCGATCCGCGCCGTCACCTGGAGATTGGCGAAGCGCGCGGCGATGGCGGCCGAGGCCGGGTCCAGCTCGACGATGGCGCGCACCACGCGGGTGTCCGTGTTCGCGGCAGGGCTCGCATCGGTCAGGGTCTGCCGCATCACCTCCACGCCCACGCGCCCCAGCCGCCCTTGCAGAGGCTCGGGCAGCGCGACGGCGGAGAGGCTCACCCGCTGGCCCGCTGCCAGGTGGCGGAGCTGGTCTTCATAGACCTCGATCTCGCAGATCATGTCGTCCAGCGCGCCGAAGCTCATCAGCCCCTGGGTGCCGGGCCGCTCGCCCGGGCGTGCATGGAGAGTGAGGACCGTGCCGGCCATGGGGGCACGGATGATGGCGCGGTCCAGATCGGCACGGGCGCGGTCGCGCTCGGCCATGGCGGCCTCCAGGTTTCGCCGGGCGAGCAGGACATCCACCTGCCGCTCGGGATCGGCCGCGCTGTAGCGGCTGAGCGTGGCCCGCGCCCGGACCGCGTCCTGCCGGATCTGCTCGAAGGCGAGGCGGCGCTGGTCCAGCGCCTGGATGCTCGCATCCCCGCGCGCGCTCAGCGCCTGCGCGCGCTCGAAATCGCGTTGGAGGATGGGAATGGCCGCCTCGGCGCGCGCCAGGCTGCCCTGTGCCTCCTGCAGGGCGGCGGCGGTGATGATGCGGGCCTGCTGCAGGGCCGCCTCGCGGGCGGCAAGGCTGGCCTCCGCGCTGGCAAGGGCCGCCGCCAGCGCGGCTTCGCTGTCCATGCGGGCGAGGACGGCGCCCGCCGGCACAGGCTCGCCTTCCTGGGCGGGCAATTCGGCGATGCGCGCATCCCCGGCGCCGAAGGGAGGCGCGATGGTCAGGATGCGCTGGCGCGGGATCAGCTTGCCCAGGGCCACCACCATCCCAGGCGTCGCGGGGGCAGCCACATTCCCGGCGGGCAAGCGGGGCGCGGCCGCCGGGGGAATGCCAGGGCGGGTCGCGAACCAGGACACGCCGCCAAGGGCGGCCGCCAGGAGGGGAATGACCAGCCATGGCCAGCGGCGGCGGCGGGCCTGGCCGGACGGCGCGACCAGGGGAAGTCCGGGCTGGGCTTCCCTCGAGACGGGTGTGACCTGCAACATGGTGGCGGTCTCGGTGCTTGCCGGAGAAGCGGGCCGGCCGTTAATGACTATTGGGTCACTAACACGAGCCGATCCAGGAGGGAAGCGTTAATGACCGACGGGTCACTTTCGCCCACGCGTCGCCGTCGCAAGGAGGCCCGCCCGGCGGAGATCATCGCCGCGGGCCTCGCCGAGTTCGGCGAGCGCGGCTTCGGTGCCGCGCGAATCGAGGACATCGCCCGCCGCGCAGGCATCGCGAAGGGCACGGTCTTCCGCTACTTCCCGACCAAGGAGGCGTTGTTCGAAGCCACCATCACCGCCCACCTCGCCCCGGTCTTCGACCAGGCGATGGGCATGCTCGACCACTACGAGGGGCCGACGCTGCCCGTGCTGCGGATGCTGCTCGACAACGTCTATGGGCGGCTCGAGGAGAACCAGTTGCCGGTGCTCATGCGCATGATGATCTCCGAGGGCCAGCGCTTCCCGGCCCTGCTGGAGATCTACCACCGCGAATCCCTGATGCGCGGCCAGGCCTTGCTGCGCCGCATCCTCGATCGGGGGGTGGCGCGGGGCGAATTCCAGGCCAGTGCCGCGATGGCCTTGCCCATGGTGCTGATGGCCCCCGCCCTGATGGCCGCCGTCTGGCGCATGACCTTCGATGGCTTGCAGCCCCTGCCGCTCGAGCAGTTCCGCGCGGCGCATTGGGCCATGCTGACAGGCGCGCTCGGCGTGGCAACGACTGGCTGAAGGCCCCTCAGCGCCGCCCGCGCACCATGTCGAGCACGGCGATGAAGAACGCGCCCATGGCCAATTGCAGGCCCAGCAGCATGGCGGTCATGGAGGCAATGGCCAGGCGCATCGTCCCATGCCCGCCGATCTCGCCAAAGCGCCCCGCCCCCCAGATCGCGACCGCAGCGAGGCCAAGCAACAGGCCGAGAAGGAAGAGGCCGAGCGCCGTCAGCAGAGCAGGCTCCAAACCGAAGCGGGCCAGGAAGCGGGCCAATAGGGGTTGCTCCGGCACCAGACCCTCACGGGCTCCGTGGATGCGGGCAAAGGCCCAAAACAGGATCAGCTGGAAGCCCATGCTCACTGCCGCCGAGGCGTAGAGCAGCGTGTGCACGTCCAGCGTGACGCCGCCCAAATGCGCAGGGCCGGTCAGCAGCGCGCCCATGCCGAACAAGCCGCCGATGAACAGGACCAGTCCGGGATAGAGGAACAGCCAGCGCGGGCAGAAGACCAGCAGGAAACGCAGATGCCGCCAGCCATCCCGCCAGGAGCGCAAATGCGGCGGGCGCGAGCGGCCATCGGGCGAGAGCGTCGTCGGCACCTCGGTGATGCGCAGCTTCTGCAATGTGGCCTTCACCACCATCTCGCTCGCGAATTCCATGCCGGGCGCGCGCAGGTCGAGCTTGAGGATCGTGTCCCGGTCGAAGCCGCGCAGGCCGCAATGGAAATCGCCGCAGGGGCTGCCGAAGAAGACGCGGCCGATCGTGGTCAGCACCGGATTGCCGAGATAGCGGTGCAAGGGCGGCATCGCGCCCGGCTTGATCCCGCCCTTGAAGCGGTTGCCCATGACGAGCGCGTAGCCCTCGCGCAGCTTGGCCACGAAGGGGTCCAGGTTCTCGAAATCATAGCTGTCATCGCTGTCCGCCATGATGACGTAGCGGCCGCGCGCACCGCGGATGCCGGCGATGAGCGCCGCGCCATAGCCGCGCTCGGCCACGGGAAGCACGCGCGCGCCGAGGCTGGTCGCGATCTCCTGGCTGCCATCGGTGCTGCCATTGTCGGCGATCAGCACCTCACCCTTCACGCCGCTGCGCTCCAGGTAGCCCTGGGCCTTGCGGATGCAGACGGCGAGCGTCTCCGCCTCGTTCAGGCAGGGCATGAGGATGGTGAGCTCGAGCGGGGCGGCGGTTTCGGGCGCGGGGGCCGGCGTGGCGGTCATGGATTCTCCTCGGCCTGTCACGGCTGGCGCCATATATGGGGTGGGGGCGGTTCCGGAAACCCGCAGGCCCGGTTCAGCGGGGTGCCGCGGATCGCACCGTCCGCCACAGCAGCATCAACGGCAAGGCCAGGCCCAGCATCAGGCAGGGCATGGCCGGCGAGAGATAGAGCATGTTCACGCTGGGGATGGCCACGGTGTCGAGATAGGCCAGCAGCGCCACCCGCGTCGCAAACAGGAGATAGGCGCCGCCGCAGAAGGCCAGAAGGGGCCAGCAGGCCCGCTCGGGCCGCTGGCGCCATAGCCAGGGCAGCACCAGCAGGGCCAGGAGCGCCACCACCTGCAGCAGCGGCCCGACGATCCCCCACGCCCGCATCAGCCCCTCCAGCCCGCGCAGGATGCGCGCGGCGCGCTCCACCGTGAGCGACGGGAAGGGATAGGGCGGCGTGGCCTCCTGCCGCAGCACATCCACGAAGAGATCGGCCCGCACGAAGTCCAGGAAGGCCGAGGCCCGGGGCTCCAGCTCCCCCCCGGAGAAATAGACCGAGCGAAGCTGCCGCCCATCGGGCACCCGCACGGGGCCGAGGCCGAGATTCCAGATCTGCCACGCCGTCGCGATGCTGGGCGCGATGCTGGCGGCCCGGAAAGGCGGCGAGAGGCTGTGGCGTCCGGGCTGGCATCGCAGCTCGCCCCGGTCGCAGGCCGCGTTCACCTCCGCGGCCAGGCGGAGGTTGAAGCGACGCACCGCCACCGCGTCGGTGTGGCCGGCCGCGATCACGGTCGCGTCGCGCAGCGCCCACATGAACCAGGCGGCGCGGAACTCGTCATCGCAGGGGGTGACGCGATAGGTCTGGCAGCCGACGTCGAGGTAGTTGCGCCCGCGGTCGCTGGCGAAATAGGGGGCGAGCTCGGCGGCGGCGGGGCTCGCGGCGAACAGGGCGGGCAGGCGCTCCTTCGGGATCACCACCAGCGAGTGCGCCTCCGGCCCCAGCCGGGCCAGGGCGGAATAGGCCGCGATGAAGGCCGGGTCACGGAACTCCACCGTGCGAAAGACACCGTAATGGCGCGCGTTCATCGCGCTGACCGCCAGCACCGGCAGCAGCGCCATGACGCAGCAAGCCAGCAGCGAAGCTGCCTCGGGCCGCCAGGACGTGCCGGCCCAGCCGCGCCAGATGGCGAGCCAGCGGAGCGCGAGGCAGCCCAGCAGGAAGGGCAGGATCCAGACGCCCTCCTCCCGCGTCAGGTAAAAGATGCCGAGCGTGAGGCCGAGCCCGGCGGCCAGGGCCAGGCGTTGCGCGAGCGGCCTTCCCGACCAGCGGCCCCACCAGAGGAGCAGGGCGAGGATGAGCAACAGGGTGGGGGTGTAGAAGCCCTCGCGGATGATGCGCAGGTTCTCGGTGCCATAGAGCCCGGGATTGGCGAGCAGCAGGACGAGCAGGCCGAACAGCGCGCCCTCCTGCGGGATCCAGCGCGACAGGCCGCGCACCAGCAGCAGGGCGGCCGCCGCATAGAGCAGCGCCTGGCTGAGCAGCGCGGGGATGGCCAGCCCGCCCATAAGGGCCAGCCAGAGCGAATAGCCGACGCCCTTGGCCAAGGTGAACTGGGTGTAGGGCCCGAGCCACTGGCCGCCCAGGATCAGCGCCGCATGGCGGACGAAGAGGCCATCATCCACGCCGGCATTGGGAATCGCCATGAGCGGCAGGCTCGCCCAGACCCAGGTGAAACCGGTCAGCAGCAGGCCGTAGAGCAAAATCCAGGGACGGCTGGGCATGCGGCGGGGGTTAGCCCAGCACCAGGACGCCAGCAACCCGCGCCGGAAACAAGAAAGCCCGCCGCCCGGCCTGGGCCGGACGGCGGGCTGATCCCGGGGCGCTCGGCGCTGCTTACAGGCCGGCCTGGGTCACGAACTTGGTGTTCAGATAGGCCTCGATCGCCTCGTCACCGCCCTCGGTGCCGTAGCCGCTGTCCTTCACGCCGCCGAAGGGCACTTCAGGCAAGGCGAGGCCCAGGTGGTTGATGGTCATCATGCCGACTTCGACGCCCGCCGCCAGCGCGGACGCCGTCTTGCCGCTGCTGGTGAAGGCGTAGCTGGCGAGGCCGAAGGGCAGGCGGTTCGCCTCGGTCACCACATCCTCCAGCGTCTTGAAGGAGCGCATGAGGGCGACGGGGCCGAAGGGCTCCTCGTTCATGGCGCGCATGTCGGTGGTCATGCCCGCCACCACGGTCGGCTCGAAGAAATAGCCCTTGTTGCCGATGCGGTTGCCGCCGGTGACGATTTCGGCGCCCTTCTGCTTGGCGTCGGCGATCAGGGTCTCCATCTGCGGCACGCGGCGCTCATTGGCCATCGGGCCCATCTGGGTGTCGGCCGCAAGCCCGTCGCCGACCTTGAGCGACTTGGCATGGCTCGCGAAGCTCGCCACGAACTGGTCATAGACGCGCTCCTGCACCAGGAAGCGCGTCGGGCTCACGCAGACCTGGCCGGCATTGCGGAACTTGGCGAAGGCCAGCGTCTTGGCCGCGTGCTCCACATCGGCATCGTCGAAGACCATCGCCGGCGCATGGCCGCCGAGTTCCATCGTCACGCGCTTCATGTGCTGCCCGGCCATCGCCGCCAGCATCTTGCCCACGGGGGTGGAGCCCGTGAACGTCACCTTGCGGATGATCGGGCTCGCGATCAGGTAGCTGCTGATCTCGCTCGGCACGCCATAGACCAGGCCGATCACGTCACCCGGAACGCCGGCGTCGAGAAAGCACTTGATGAGCGCGGCGGGGCTGGCCGGCGTCTCTTCCGGCGCCTTCACGATGATCGAGCAGCCCGTGGTCAGCGCCGCGGACAGCTTGCGGACGATCTGGTTGATCGGGAAGTTCCAGGGCGTGAAGGCGGCGACGGGGCCGACCGGCTCCTTGATCGTCATCTGGTAGACGCCCGGCGCGCGGGCCGGGATGACGTGGCCATAGGCGCGGCGGCCTTCCTCGGCGAACCAGTCGATGGTGTCGGCGCCGCCCATGATCTCGACCTTGGCCTCGGCCAGCGGCTTGCCCTGCTCCATGGTCATGAGCTGGGCGATCTCGTCGGCGCGCGAGCGCATCAGATCGGCCGCCTTGCGCATCATCTTGGAGCGATCATAGGTGCCGACCTTGCGCCAGGCCGCGAAGCCGCGCTCGGTCGCGGCCAGGGCGGCGTCCAGATCGGCGATGGAGGCGTGGGCGACGGTGCCGATCACCTCCTCATTGGCGGGGTTCAGGACGTCGATCTTGCGGCCATTCTCGCCGTCGCGCCATTCGCCTGCGATGTGGAGGAGGGTGTTGGGGTAGGCGGCCATGCGGGTCTCTCCGTTTGCTTTGGGCAGAAGGTGGGGCAGCTTCGCCCCATGCACAACCCGAGGGGGGTGCCTTGGCTTGCGCCAGCGGGCCAAAACGCCGCTCGGTCGGACCCGTTGGCTTAATCGCGCCCGAGAATCTCCCGGTTGTGCTCGCCCAGGCGCGGCGAGTCGCTGCGGGGCGCCGGCCGCTGCCGGTTGAAGGAGATCGGCAGCCCGACCACCTTCGGCCCGCCGCCCGGCAAATCCTGGATCAGGTCCACTGCCGCCATCTGCGGGCTGGCCGTGACTTCGGCGATGTCGTTCACCGGCCCGCTCGGGACGCCCACGGCATCCAGTTCGGCCAGCCATTCATCGCGCGGGCGGGTCAGCAGCACGGCCTTGATGAGCGGGAGCAGAGCGTCCTTGTTCCGCACGCGATTGCCGCCGGTGGCGAAGCGCGGGTCCTCCGCCCATTCCGGATGCCCCATCACCTTGGCCGCACGCGCGAAAAGGCGGTCGTTGCCGGCTGCAAGACACAGCGGCCGGTCCGCCGTGTCAAACACCTGGTAAGGCACGATCACCGCCGCCCCCGTCCCGTGCCGCTGCGGGATGTCGCCGGTGGCCAGATGGTTGTTGATCTGTCCCTCCACCCAGAAGGCGGCCGTCTCGAAGAGGCTGCCATCCACCAGGCAGCCCCTGCCCGTCCGGTCGCGCCAGCGCAGCGCCGCCAAGGCGCCGATGGTGATGAAGAGGCCCGTCGCCTTGTCGTTGATCGAGGCGCCGCAAAAGGTCGGCGGGCCGTCCGGCTGGCCCGTCACGCTCATCATGCCGCCATAGGCCTGGAGCAGCGGGTCGAAGCCCGGCTTCATCTTCATCGGTCCCTCGAATCCGAAGGCCCAGATGGAGCAATAAATCAGCCGCGGATGCCGCCCCAGCATCGCCTCCGGCCCGATGCCGATCTCCTCCACGACGCCGGGGCGCAGGTTCTGGATCAGGATATCGGCGCTCTCGCAGAGGCGGTGCAGCTCGGCGATGTCCTCCGGCCGCTTCAGGTCCAGCGTGATGGAGCGCTTGGAGCGGTTCTGCCCGTGGAAATAGAGCGAGGTGACGCCATCCGGCCCATAGGGAGGGCCCCAGAGGCGGGCGTCATCGCCGCCATCGGGCTTCTCCACCTTGATGACATCGGCGCCCATATCGGCCAGCACCACGCCGGCCAAGGGCCCGGCCAGCGCCTGCCCCACTTCGATCACGGTGAGCCCGGTCAGCGGCAGATCCATGGTGTTTCCTCCTGTTGGCGCCCAGCATAGGCGACGCCACGGAGCGCGCTACCCAGGGACGACGCGCCCGTCGCGCAGCGTGACCGTCCGGTCCATCCGCGCCGCCAGTGCCGGGTTGTGCGTGGCGATCAGGCAGGCAAGGCCCCTGCCCCGCGCCTCGCGCAGCAATTCCTCAAAGACGAGGTTCGCCGTCGCGGTGTCGAGATTGCCGGTGGGCTCATCGGCCAGCAGCACGCGCGGCGCGTTGGCCAGCGCGCGGGCGATGGCCACACGCTGCTGCTCGCCGCCCGAGAGCTTGCCGGGGCGGTGCTGCAACCTCGCCGCGAGCCCGAACTGGCCCAGGATTTCCGCCGCCCGGGCCTTGGCCGTGCCACGCGGCGTGCCGGCGGCGAGCTGCGGCAGCATCACATTCTCCTCCGCCGTAAATTCCGGCAGCAGGTGATGGAACTGATAGACGAAGCCGATGGTGTTGCGCCGGATCGCGGTGCGCGCGTCATCGCTGAGCGTGCCGGCGGCCGCCCCCTCGATGAAGACCTCGCCGCCATCGGGGCGTTCCAACAGGCCGGTCACATGCAACAGCGTGGACTTGCCGGTGCCCGAAGGGGCCACGAGAGCCACGATCTCGCCGGCATGCAAGGTCAGGTCCGCGCCGCGCAGCACGTCGAGCGCGCCCGCCTCGGTCTTGTAGCGCCGTTCGACGGCGCGGAGTTCCAGCGGTGCGCTACTCATTGCGAAGCATTTCCACGGGGTCGGTCTTGGCCGCGCGCCAGCTTGGATAGATGGTCGCCAGAAGTGCCAGCGAGAGGGCCAGCGCCACCACCTGCATCACCTCGGTCCAGTTCAGCACGGCGGGCAGCTGCGTGAGGAAGTAGATCTCGGCGCTGAACAATTCGGTGCCGCTCAGCATCTGGATGAATTGCCGGATGCTCTCGATGTTCAGGCAGAAGACGACGCCGACCAGGAAGCCCGCCAGGGTGCCCACCACGCCGATCCAGGCGCCGCACATCAGGAAGATGCGCATGATGGCGCCGCGCGTGGCGCCCATGGTGCGCAGCACCGCGATGTCGCGCCCCTTGTCCTTCACCAGCATGATCAGGCTCGAGATGATGTTGAAGGCGGCCACGATGATGATGAGCGTGAGGATCAGGAACATCACGTTCCGCTCCACCTGCACCGCCGCGAAGAAGCTGGAATTGGCGTCCTGCCAATCCAGGATGCGGACGGGCTGGCTGAGGGCCGCGCGGATGTCGCGGTTTACAGCGCGCACCCGCGTGGGGTCGGCGACGAAGACCTCGACCTGGGAGGCAGCATTGCCGGTCTGGAAATAGATTTGCGCGGCGGGCAGCGGCATGAAGACATAGGTGCTGTCATACTCGTTCATGCCGACTTCGAAGATGGCCGCGACGGTATAGGCGCGCAGGCGGGGGATCGTGCCGATCACGGTGGCGCGTCCCTGCGGGCTGACCAGCGTGATCTTGTCACCGATGGACAGCCCCAGCCGGAAGGCGAGGCGCGTGCCGATGGCGACCGCATCCTCGCCCTCGAAATTCGCGAGCGACCCCGCGCGGATATTGCCCGCGATGATCGGCCGCGCGCGCAGATCCTCGGGCCGGATGCCGCGCGCGAGGCCGCCGGTCGCCGTGCTGCCGGCGCCGGTCAGCAGAACCTGGCCCTCGACGATGGGTGTGGCCGAGACGACGTTGGGGACGCGGCGGATGGTGGCGGCGATGGCGTCGAAATCGCGCAGATTGCCGCGATCGGCCGCATAGACGCCGAGATGCCCGTTCAGCCCGAGGATGCGCCCCAGCAATTCCTGCCGGAACCCGCCCATGACGGACATGACGATGATGAGCGTGGCCACTCCCAGCATGATGCCGACGAGCGAGAAACCCGCGATGACCGAGGTGAAGCGGTCACTCTTGCGCGAAATCAGGTAGCGCGCGGCGACCGTCCGTTCGAAGGCGTTGAACATCAAGCGCTCAGCTTGGCGAGAGCTTCCTCAAACGAGAGCTCCACCCGCTCGCCCGTCATGCGGCGCTTCAGCTCCACGCGGCCATTGGCCGCACCCCGCGGGCCGATGATGGCCTGCCAGGGGAAGCCCATCAGGTCTGCGTCGTTGAACTTCACGCCCGCGCGCTCGGCCCGGTCGTCATAGACGGCCTGGTCGGGCATGGCGGCATAGAGCTTCTCGCACAGCGCGTCACAGCCGGCATCGCCGGGCTTGAGGTTCAGGATGGCGCACTTCCAGGGGGCGACCGCATCCGGCCACTTGATCCCGGCCTCGTCGTGATTGGCCTCGATGAGGGCGGCCACCAGGCGCGACACGCCGATGCCATAGCTGCCCATCTCTGGCACCACGGTCACGCCATCCGGGCCCGCGACGGAGAGGCCCATGGTCGCGGAATACTTCTGGCCGAAATAGAAGATGTGGCCGACCTCGATGCCCTTGCCCTCGCGGCGACGTGCCTCGGGCACGCTCTCCCAGGCGGTGGTGTCGTGCATCTCCTCGGTCGCCGCGTACATGGAGGTGACCTGGTCGAAGAAGCCCTGCAACGCCGGCACGTCGTCATAGCCGAGGCTCGCATCCGCCCAGTCACGGCTTTCGAATTCGCTGTCGTAGAAGACGGTGCTCTCCCCCGTCTCGGCCAGGATGATGAATTCGTGGCTGAGATTGCCGCCGATGGGGCCGGTATCGGCGCGCATCGGCACGGCCTTCAGGCCCATGCGCTGGAAGGTGCGCAGATAGGCCAGCATCATCTGGCGATAGGAATGCTGCGCGCCCTCCACCGTCATGTCGAAGGAATAGGCATCCTTCATCAGGAATTCGCGGCCGCGCATGACGCCGAAGCGGGGGCGCACCTCGTCCCGGAACTTCCATTGGATGTGGTAGAGGTTGCGCGGCAGGTCGCGATAGCTGGTGGCATAGCCGCGGAAGATGTCGGTGATCATCTCCTCATTGGTGGGCCCGAACAGCATGTCGCGCTCATGCCGGTCCTTCAGGCGCAGCATCTCCTTGCCGTAATCCTCGTAGCGGCCGGAACGCTGCCAGAGCTCGGCCGACTGGATGGTGGGCATCAGCACTTCCTGCGCGCCGGCGCGGTCCTGTTCCTCACGGACGATCTGCGTGACGCGCTGCAGCACGCGCCAGCCGGCCGGCAGCCAGGCGTAGATCCCGGCCGAGGTCTGCCGGATCAGGCCCGCGCGCAGCATCAGCCGGTGCGAGACGATCTGCGCATCGGCCGGGGTTTCCTTGAGGGTGGGCAGAAAGGCGCGGGTGAGACGCAAGGCCGGGATTCCTTACCGATCTAGAGCATGATCCGCTGAGGTGGGATCACCGAAGCGGTGAATCATCCTCTCAGCAGGGTCAGCCCGGGACCCGCGCCGCGGGTCCCGGGCTGGGACGGCGCGGAACCTACCCGAGAACAGCATGGGCCGAAACCGCCCGAACGGCCACGCAATAATGCTGCGCCGCAACATGCGCCGAGGGCTCGAAAATGTCTTGATATCCGTAAATGAAATGGCTTAAGAAAAAGAAAGGGCCACCCCCGTCAGGGAGCGGCCCAAGTTTAGGGAGGAAACGCCAGTCACACGGCAGAAAGAGGAAAACCCTCTCTCTGAAGTGAAGATTGCCGCAAAAGGCCGGGAAGCCTCAACGCCAATCCGACCAGTAGACGGCGAAAAAACGAGCGCCCGGCCAACGGATGCTCAAAACGTAGGCGGCGGTCCAGGGAAGCCCGGACAGTCGCCTTTTTCTTGTGCAGCTCACCGATCCGGGATGGACAGCCAGGGGTCGCGGAAGCTGATCCAGTTGCTCTCGATCAGCGCGTAGACGCCGAGCCACAGCACCGCCGAGACAATCGTGGTCCCCAGGAGCTTGCGCCCCAAATGCAACTGTGTCGGCGTGCCGCGCCACCCGCCCGCCTCCACATCGCCCTTGGCGTCGGGGCGGACGCCGATCGGCAGGACGGCGAAGAGTGCCGTCCACCAGATCAGCGCGTAGACAACAAAACCCAGAAACCAGCCCATCTCACACTCGCAGCAAGTGGATTTCGACGTTGGGGCGCTTTTTCAGGCGCCGCCCTACGGCCTTGCGCAGCACGGCGCGGGCGGCCTCGGTCAGCGCGTCATCCTCGCGGCGCAGCCCCTTCGGCAATTCGCCGACGCCGCGCGCCAGTTCATCCTCGAGTTGCCCCGATTCGGGGCCATCCGCATCGAACAGCCCGGGCGCCGAGACCCGCGGCCGGCCGATGACGCGGCCCGCCTCATCCACCGCCAGGCTCGCGACCACCACGCCGTTGAACAGCATGCGCTTGCGCGCGCCGATCACGGCGCCCTCCATCGGCAGCAGGCGATTGCCATCCACGACCAGACGGCCGGTCGGCACAGAATCGGCGATCTTGGGCTTGCCCGGCGCGAAGCGCACCACGTCGCCATCCTCGATCAGCATCGGCTCCGCCCCGCATTCCCGCGCGAGCTCGGCATGCTGCGACAAGTGCCGCCATTCGCCATGCACGGGAACGGACACTTTGGGCTTCAACAGCGCGTAGAGCTTCTTCAGCTCATCGCGGGCCGGATGGCCCGAGACATGGACCGCATGGTCATCGGCCGTCATCACGCGGCAGCCGGCCCGCGTCAGCTCATCCTGGACATGCAGGATGCCGCGCTCATTCCCCGGGATCATGCGGGACGAGAAGATCACCGTATCCCCCTCCCCCATCGAGATGTTCGGGTGGGTGTCGGCCGCGATCTTGGCGAGTGCGCTGCGCTCCTCGCCCTGGCTGCCGGTGCAGATGATCAGCAGGTCATCATCGGGCAGGCGGTCCGCCTCTTCCTCGCTGATGAAGTCCCGCACGGAGGTCAGGTAGCCGCAATCCCGCGCGGACTGCACAGCATTGCGCAGCGAGCGGCCGAAGAGTGCGACCTCGCGCCCCGCGGCCTGCCCTGCCAACGCGATGGATTCCACCCGCGCCAGATTGGTCGAGAAGCAGGTGACGGCAACGCGCCCCCGCAGCCCCGCGATCAGCGCCTTGAGGTTGCGCCGCACCTCCGCCTCGCTGCCCGAATGGCCTTCGACCATGGCATTGGTGCTATCGCACACCATGGCCAGCACGCCCTCGGCGCCGAGGCGCGCGAAGGCCGCCTCATCCGTCGGCGGGCCGATCATGGGCGTCGGGTCGAGCTTCCAGTCGCCGGTGTGGACGACCAGGCCGTGCCGCGTGCGGATGGCCAGCGCGCAGGCCTCCGGCACCGAATGGGTGACGCGGATGAACTCGAGCCCGAAGGGCCCCACCTCATGCGTGCCGGGCAGCGCGTGGGTGATGATCTTCACGTCGTGGCCGAGCCCCACCTCCGCCAGCTTGCGGCGCAGCACGTTGCTGGCGAAAGGCCCGGCGATGACGGGGCATTTCAGGCTGCGCCAAAGATGCGCCACGGCACCGATATGGTCCTCATGCGCATGGGTAATGACGAGGGCCAGCAGGTCCTCGCTGCGTTCGGCCAGCCAGGCGGGATCGGGCACCATGATCTCGACGGCCGGGTTCTCCGCACCGCCGAAGCCGATGCCGCAATCCACTGCCAGGTACTTCCCGTCGCAGCGGTAGACGTTGAGGTTCATGCCGATCTCGCCGGTGCCACCGAGCGGGATGAAGGCGAAGTCGTCCATAATGTCTCTTGGGGGTTTTGATGATGTCACAATAGGTCTTTTTGAGAGATGGGGCTGGGGTTGCGTTCCGCCAACAGGCGGAGGCCTTCCAGCGTGATATCGGGGTCTACGCGTTCGATCAGGGTGGTGCCTTCGGCCAGAAGCGGCGCCAGGCCGCCGGTCGCGATCACCTTCATGCGGGGGAAATCGGCCTCGTTGCGGATGCGGGCCACGATCCCTTCGATCATGCCGACATAGCCCCAGAAGATGCCCGACTGCATCGCCGAGACGGTGTTGCGGCCGATCGCCGCCTGGGGTCGGCCAATGCCGATCCGCGGCAGCCGGGCGGCGGCGCGGTGCAGCGCCTCGACGGAGAGGTTGATGCCAGGTGCGATCACGCCACCGAGATAGGCGCCCTTCTCATCCACCACATCGAAGGTCGTGGCCGTGCCCAGGTCAATGACGATCAGCGGACCCTGATAATGGTGATGGGCGGCCAGTGCATTCAAGAGGCGGTCGGCGCCCACTTCCTGCGGTTGGTCCACCTTGATCTCGAAGCCCCAGTCCAGGATGGAGCGCGCGATCAGCGGCTCATTGCCGAACCAGTCGCGGCAGAGGCGGCGCAGGTTGTAAAGGGCGACGGGCACGACCGTGCCGATGACGCAGCGTTGCACATCGGCGGGCCTGAGCCCGGCATATTGCATCAGGGCCAGCAGCCAGACGGCATATTCGTCGCTCGTGCGGTCCGGGTCGGTCGCGATGCGCCAGCGGCCGCGCCACTCCGTACCGTCATGCACGGCAAAGACGACATTGGTGTTGCCGGCGTCAATCGCGAGAAGCATCGGGTCGTTCCATCACCTCACCCGCATGGAAGACATGCGGGCCTCCTTCCGTGGCAAGCATGAGCCCGCCATCCTCGGCCAAGCCTTCGTAGCGGCCCGAGACCGGATTGTCGCCTTGCCGCAGCGTCATGCGTGAGCCGCGCTCAGGGCCGCGCTCGATCCAGGCGGCGCGGATCGCAGCGAAGCCCTCGCGCGCGCGGCGCTCCATCCAATGGGCCAGTTGCGCCAGCAGGGTCTGGGCGAAGGCCTCGGGCGGGATGGGGCCGAGGGCGGTGACGGCGCGGCCGGCGACCGAGGGCGCATGCGCCAGGTTCACGCCGATGCCGAAGATCAGATGCGTGACCCCGCCGTGGTCATCCAAGTCGGCCTCGGAGAGGATGCCGGCGAGCTTGGCCTCGCCCTCCATCAGGTCATTCGGCCATTTCAGGGTCAGCGCGCGGCCGGGCGCGTGGTGCATCGCCGCGTCATGCAGCGCCACCGCCGCCAGTAGCGCGTAGCCCGCGATGTCCCGGGCCGGGCCCTCGGGTCGCAGCAGGATCGAGATGTGGAGGTTGCCGGGCTCGGAGTGCCAGCTGCGGCCCGCCGTGCCCCGCCCCGCGCTCTGGCGCCGCGCCAGGATGGCGAGACCCGCAGGCTCGCCCCGCTCGGCCAGCTCGGTCGCGAGGCTTTGCGTGCTGGGCAGAAGGTCGTGGATCTCGAGGCGAAACCCGCCCGTCACCCGATCAGCGCCGCCACAGCCTGCCGCGCCGCCGCCAGGAGCGGCGCCGGGAACAGGAAGAAGAAGAGGGTGAAGGCGCCCGTGCCGGCCAGCACCACGGAAACGCCCGTGGGCCGGCTGTCGAAGGCGGGCTTCGCCGCATCGAAATACATCACCTTCACGATGCGGAGGTAATAATAGGCCGACACGACGGAGGAGAGCACGGCCACCACCGCCAGCAGCCAGAAGCCCTGCTCGATCGCGGGCAGCAGCACGTAGAGCTTGGCGAAGAAGCCGGCCATGGGCGGGATGCCGGCCATGGAGAACATGAAGATCGCCATGGCCAGCGCCATGCCCGGATCGCTCCGGCCAAGGCCCGCCAGATCGTCCACGCCTTCCACCGCCCGACCGTCGCGCCGCATCGCGATGAGGACGGCGAAGGCGCCGATATTCATCGCGATGTAGATCGCCATGTAGACCAGCACGCCGCGCAGCCCGCTCTCACCGCCGACGGCCAGGCCCATGAGCGTGAAGCCGACATGGCCGATGGAGGAATAGGCCATCAGCCGCTTGATGTTGCTCTGCCCGATGGCGGCGAAGGCGCCCAGGATCATCGAGCCGAGCGAGGCGAGGATGATCACCTGCTGCCACTGCGCCACGACCTCGCTGAAGGGGCCGGCCAGGATGCGGACCAGAAGGGCGATGGCCGCCACCTTGGGCGCGGAGGCGAAGAACGCCGTCACCGGCGTGGGCGCGCCCTCATAGACGTCGGGCGTCCACATGTGGAAGGGCACGGCCGCAATCTTGAAGGCCATGGCGGCGATGATGAAGATGATGCCGACGATGACACCGTTCGACACATCCTGCGGCGAGGAAAGCGCATCGGCCAGGCGGTCGAAATTCGTGGTGCCGGCGAAGCCATAGACCAGCGAGGCGCCATAGAGCATCAGGCCCGAGGCGAGCGCGCCCAGCACGAAATACTTCAGCCCCGCTTCGGCCGAGCGCGGGTTGTCGCGGTCGAAACTGGCCAGGACGTAGAGCGGCAGCGAGAGCAGCTCGAGCCCGAGATAAAGGCTCATCAGGTCATTCGCCGAGATCATGACCATCATGCCGAGCGTGGCGAAGAGGACCAGCACCGGGAATTCGAAGCGCGAGAGGCGCTCCTTCGCGTTCCAGTCGAGCGCCAGCAACAGGCCGAGAGCGGCCGCGGCGAGCGCCAGCAGTTTCATGAAGCCTGAGAAGGCATCGGCCACATATTGTCCGGAGAAGGCCGTGCCCTCGCCCTGCGCCAGCACCAGCACGCCCGCCAGCAGGAAGGCGCCGAGCACCAGCATGGTGCAGGGGAAGGTCGTATCGCGCTTGGGGATCACGCCGAAGATGAGGATGGCCAGGCCCGAAAGCGCCAGCACCAGTTCCGGGAGGGCGAGGGTCCAGTTCATCAGAGGCCTGCCAGACGCGAAGCGGCGCTGAGTGCGGATTGGTGCTCCTGCACCAGCTCCGCCACCGTCACCGAGAAGAAGGAGAGGAAGGATTGCGGGTAGATGCCCATCCACAGCGTCAGCGCGATGAGCGGCGCGAAGATCGCGTATTCGCGCGGGCTGAGATCGAGCAGAGACTTCAGATCGTCCCGGATGATTCGTCCAAAGGCGACGCGCCGATAAAGGGTCAGCATATAGGCCGCACCCAGGATCATGCCGAGGGCGGCGCCAAAGGCGACCCAGGGGTTCACCGCCCAGGCGCCAACGATCACCAGGAATTCGCCCGGGAAGCCCGCCGTGCCCGGCAGCGCGATCGAGGCCATGGTGAAGAGCATGAAGATCAGCGCATAGGCGGGCATGATCTTCGCGACACCGCCATAGCGCGCGATCTCGCGGGTGTGCACGCGGTCATACAGCACGCCCACGCAGAGGAAGAGCGCGCCGGAAACCACGCCATGGCTCAGCATGGTGAAGAGCGCACCCTCGATCCCCTGCTGGTTGAAGGTGAAGATGCCGAGCGTGACGATGCCCATATGCGCCACCGAGGAATAGGCGATCAGCTTCTTCATGTCGGTCTGTGCCAGCGCCACGAGGCTCGTGTAGACCACGGCCACGATGCTCAGCACGTAGATGAAGGGCGCGAAATACTCGCTGGCATCCGGCAGCAGCGGCAGGCTGAACCGCAGGAAGCCATAGGCGCCCATCTTCAGCAACACGCCGGCCAGGATGACCGAGCCCGCCGTCGGCGCCTCCACATGCGCATCCGGCAGCCAGGTGTGCACCGGCCACATCGGCACCTTCACCGCGAAGGAGGCGAAGAAGGCGAGGAAGAGCCAGACCTGCATGTTGAAGGGAATGTCGAACTCGCTGAGCTCGGCGATGTTCGTCGTGCCCGCCTGATACCAGAGCGCGATGATGGCCAGCAGCATCAGCACCGAGCCGAGCAGCGTGTAGAGGAAGAACTTGTAGGAGGCGTAGACCCGCCGCGCGCCACCCCAGATGCCGATGATCAGGAACATCGGGATCAGCACGGCCTCGAAGAAGATGTAGAAGAGCATGAAGTCGAGGGCGGAGAACATGCCGACCATCATCGTCTCGAGGATGAGGAAGGCGACCATGTATTCCCGCACGCGCGACTGCACGCTCTCCCAGGAGGCGAGGATGCAGATGGGCGTCAGCAGCGTGGAGAGCAGGATGAACAGGATGGAGATGCCATCCACGCCCATGATGTAGGAGACGCCGAACTCCGGCAGCCAGGAGAGCTGCTCGACGAACTGGTAATCCACGCTCGTCTTGTCGAATTGCACCCAGAGGATGAGCGAAAGGCCAAAGGTGATGAGGCTGGTCCAGAGCGCCGTCCAGCGCGCATTGCTGGCGACGACGGCCTCATCGCCGCGCACCATCATGATGATGAGGGCGCCCAGCAGCGGCAGGAAGGTGATGATGGAGAGAAGCGGGAAGCCCATCGCTCAGCGCCCCATCAGGTAGATTGAGACGAAGACGACAAGGCCGATGATCATGGCGAAGGCGTAGTTCGCCACCCTCCCCGTCTGCAGCCGCACCACGCCGCGCGCGGTGCTGGCCGCCATGCTGGCCGCCCCATTGGGCATGCCGTCGATGATGCGGACATCGCCCACCTGCCAGAACTGCACCGCGAGACGGCGGGCGGGCTGGACGAAGATGCGGTCATACAGCTCGTCGAAATACCACTTGTTCAGCAGGAACTGGTAGGCGCGCGGCGCCATCGCAGCGACGCGGCCAGGCAGTTGCGGCAGGAAGACATAGACCACGACCGCGACCACGATGCCGCTGATCGCCACCGTCTTCGCCACGGTCGGCACCCAATGTGGTGCGTGGTGCAGCGCCTCCATCATGTGCTTGGCCGGCAGGTTGAAGATGGCGCCGTTCCAGAAGGCCGTCGCATGCTCGCCGATGAAATAGGGCGCGAAGACGAAGCCCGTGGTGATGGCGCCGACCGAAAGGACCAGAAGGGGGATGAGCATGACGAGCGGGCTCTCATGCACATGCTCCATGGTGTGATGATCCGCGCGCGGCTTGCCGTGGAAGGTCAGGATCAGCAAGCGCCAGGAATAGAAGGCCGTCAGGAAGGCCGCGATGATGCCGCAGGCGAGCGCATAGGAACCGACCACGGAACCCGCCGCCGCCGCTCCCTCGAGGATCGCGTCCTTTGAGTAGTAGCCCGCGAAGAACGGGATGCCCGCCAGGGCGAGCGAACCGATCCACATCACCAGATAGGTGACCGGAATCTTCTTCCAGATCCCGCCCATCTTCCGGATGTCCTGCTCATCCGACATCGCATGGATGACCGAGCCCGCGCTCAGGAACAGCAGCGCCTTGAAGAAGGCATGGGTGAAGAGGTGGAACATCGCGGCCTGATAGAGCCCGACGCCGGCGGCGAAGAACATGTAGCCCAGCTGCGAACAGGTCGAGTAGGCGATGATGCGCTTGATGTCATTCTGCACGCAGCCGATGGTGGCCGCGAAGAGCGCCGTGGAAGCCCCCACCACGGTCACGATGGCGAGCGCCACCGGCGCGTATTCCATCACCGGCGACATGCGGCAGATCAGGAAGACGCCGGCCGTCACCATCGTCGCCGCATGGATCAGCGCGGAGACGGGCGTGGGCCCTTCCATCGCATCCGGCAGCCAGGTGTGCAGGCCCATCTGCGCCGACTTGCCGCAGGCGCCGAGGAAGAGCAGCACGCCGATCAGCTCCAGCGCCGGCAGGCCAAGGAAGGTCTCGTCCACCTTGGAGGCGGCGGCGGCGAAGATCGTGTTGAACTCGAGGCTGCCGAAGACCAGGAAGGTCAGCGCCATGCCGAGCATGAAGAACACATCGCCCACGCGATTCACGATGAAGGCCTTCATCGCGGCCGCGTTGGCACTCTCCTTCTCATACCAGTAGCCGATGAGCAGGTAGCTCGCGAGACCCACACCCTCCCAGCCGAAGAAGAGCTGCACGAGATTGTCCGCCGTCACCAGCATGAGCATCATGAAGGTGAAGAGCGAGAGGTAGGCGAAAAAGCGGCTCGGCGTCGCGTCATGCGACATGTAGCCGATGCTGTAGAGGTGGATCAGCGTGGAGATCAGCGTCACCATCGCCACCATGATGACGCTCAGCGTGTCGTAGCGCAGCGCCCAGGCGAATTCGAGCTCACCCACATCCATCCAGGTGAAGAGCGTGATGGTCGTGGGCTGGCCACCGAGGGCCACCTGGAAGAAGGCCATGCTGCCGCAGATGGCGGCCAGCGCCATGCAGGCGACGGTGGACCACATGGCCGCGCGGTCGCCGATCCAGCGGCCGAAGAAGCCGCTGATGCAGGCGCCCAGCAGGGGAAAGAAGATGGCTCCGACGAACATCGGGTCAGCCTTTCAGCGCCGAGACGTCATCAACCTCGATGCTGCCCCGGTTTCGGTAATAGATGACGACGATGGCCAACCCGATCGCCGCCTCGGCGGCCGCGACGGTCAGGATGAACATGGCGAAGACCTGGCCCGTCAGATCATCCAGCCGGGCGGAGAAGGCCACGAAGTTCAAATTCACCGCGAGCAGGATGAGCTCCACGCTCATCAGGATCACGATGACGTTTTTGCGGTTCATGAAGATGCCGAGCACGCCGAGCACGAAGAGGATGGCGCCGACCGTGAGGTAATGCGCGAGGCCGATGGTCAGCATCAGTTGTGGCCCCCGTGTTCGACCTGCTTCGGCGCCGGCTTCTCGGGTGGCGGCAGCGGGCGAAGGATCTCCTCACGCCGAATGCCCTGGCCGATGGCGGGCTGCGCCATCACCACCTCGGACGAACGCGCGATCTGCTCGGCGATGTTCTGGCGGCGGGCCGTCGGCTTGTCACGCAGGGTCAGCACGATGGCGCCGATCATGGCGACCAGCAGGATCAGGCCCGAGGCCTGGAAGAGGTAGATGTAGTCCGTGTAGATGATCCGCCCCAACGCCTCGGTGTTGGAAACGCCCGCGGGCGTGGGCGAAAGCCGCAGGTCACCCACATCGGCGGCGAAGCGCCAGGCGCCGAGCACCAGCAGCAATTCCAGGAAGAGGATGCCGCCGATGACGGCGCCGACCGGCAGATAGCGCTGGAAGCCCTCACGCATCTGCGCGAAATCGATGTCCAACATCATCACGACGAAGAGGAACAGGACCGCGACCGCGCCCACATAGACGATGACCAGGATCATCGCCAGGAACTCGGCCCCCGCGATCAGGAAGAGTGCCGCCGCGTTGAAGAAGGCGAGGATGAGATACAGCACGGAATAGACGGGGTTGCGCGACGTCACCACCATCACCGCCGAGGCGATGAGGATGAAGGCAAAGAGGTAAAAGGCGAGGCCGGCGATCATCGGTAGGGTGCATCCAGTTCGAGGCGCTTGGCGAGAACGCTCTCCCACCTGTCGCCATTCGCGAGCAGGCGGTCCTTGTCGTACATCAGCTCTTCGCGCGTCTCGGTCGCGAATTCCGCGTTCGGCCCTTCGACGATGGCATCCACCGGACAGGCTTCCTCACACATGCCGCAATAGATGCACTTCGTCATGTCGATGTCGTAGCGCGTGGTGCGGCGGGAACCATCCTCGCGCGGTTCGGCCTCGATGGTGATGGCCAGCGCCGGGCAGACCGCCTCGCACAGCTTGCAGGCGATGCAGCGTTCCTCGCCATTGGGATAGCGGCGCAGCGCGTGTTCCCCCTTGAAGCGCGGCGAGAGCGGCGTCTTCTCATAGGGGTAGTTCAGCGTCACCTTGCGGCTGAAGAATTGCTTGAGCGTGAGCGCCATGCCGCTGACCAGCTCGGCCAGCAGGAAGGAGCGCGCGAAGCGGTCCAGGTTCGTCATGCGGGCAGCAACCCTGTCAGCTTGAGGAAAGCGGCTGTGAGCACGAGCCAGAGCAGGCTGAACGGAAGAAAAACCTTCCAGCCCAAGCGCATCAGCTGGTCATAGCGATAGCGCGGGAAGGTCGCGCGCACCCAGATGAAGACGAAGAGCAGCGCCGCCACCTTGAGCGCGAACCAGACCGGGCCCGGGATCCAGTTCAGCGGCGCGATGTCCAGCGGCGGATACCACCCCCCCAGGAACAGGATCGTCGTCAGCGCCGACATGAGGATCATGTTCGCGTATTCGCCGAGGAAGAACAGCGCGAAGGACATGCTGCTGTATTCGACGAAGAAGCCGGCCACCAGCTCGCTCTCGCCCTCGGGCAGGTCGAAGGGGGCGCGGTTGGTCTCGGCCAGCGTGCTGATGAAGAAGATGACGAACATCGGAAACAGCGGGATGGCGAACCAGAGGTTCTCCTGCGCGCGCACGATCTCCGTCAGGTTCAGCGAACCCACGCAGAGCAGCACGGTCACGATCACGAAGCCCATCGAGACTTCGTAGGAGACCATCTGCGCCGCCGAGCGCAGCGCGCCCAGGAAGGCGTATTTCGAATTGGATGCCCAGCCCGCGATGATGATGCCGTAAACACCCAGCGAGGAAATGGCGAAGAGGTAGAGGATGCCGACATTGATGTCGGCGATCGCCCAGCCATCGTTTACCGGGATCACCGCCCAGGCCAGCATGGCCAGGACGAAGGTCAGCATCGGCGCCAGGATAAACAGGCCGCGCGAGGCGCCGGAAGGAATGATGGTCTCCTTCATCAGCATCTTGATCGCGTCGGCGAAGGGCTGCAGCAGTCCGAAGGGGCCCACCACATTGGGCCCGCGCCGCATCTGCATGGCACCCAGCACCTTGCGCTCGGCCCAGGTCAGGTAGGCGACGGCGATCAGCACGGGCACCAGCAGCGCCAGCGTCTGCGCCACGGTCAGCGCCAGCACGCCGATGGGAGAGGTGAGGAAATCCGTCATGCGCTCACTCCGCCGCCAGCGCCGGGCGCAGATAGGTCGCGGCACACTCGGCCATGGTCGAGCTGGCGCGCGTGATCGGATCCACCTGCCAGTAGTTGCGGATCGGCAGGGTGAAGGCCGCATCGCCCGGCGCGCCGTCAGCTTCCGGCCCGGCATCGTCGGTGCAGCCCGGCAGCGGCGCGAGATCGAGGCGCGCGAAGACCGGGTGCGCCGCCGCCATCTCGGCCCGCAGCGCGTCCAGCGTGTCGAAGGGCAAGGTCACGCCGAGGAATTGCGAGGCAGCGCGGATGATGCGCCAATCCTCACGTGCCTCACCCGGCGGCGGCACGGCCATGCGGCCCCGCTGCACGCGACCCTCGGTGTTGACGTAGGTGCCGTCCTTCTCGGTGTAGGCGGCACCCGGCAGGATCACATCGGCGCGCGCGGCTGCGGCCTCGCCATGATGGCCCTGGTAGATCACGAAGGTGCCGGGCTTGATGCGCGACACATCGAAGCCATCGGCGCCGAGCAGCCAGAGCGCATCCACGCCGCCCGCCAGCATGCCCGCCATGTCGAGGCCCCCCTCCGCCGGCACGAAGCCGATGTCGAGTGCGGCGACCTGGCCGCCGAACTGATGCAGCAGGTTGAAGCCGTGCCAATCCTCACGCAGCGCCTCGGCGCCCCGCGCCAATTCCCAGGCGGCGGCGAGCACAGCCGCGCCATCCGCCCGCGCCAGCGCGCCACGGCCCAGAATGACCATGGGCTTGGCAGCGCCCCTCAGGAACTCCGCCCCCGCCGCGAAATCGGCCGGGCCGTGACCCAGATGCGCGGCGGGATAGGTCAGGTCCACAGCCTCGCCGATCACGCCGACGCGCATCCCGCCCGCCACCCAGCGCTTGCGGATGCGCGCATTGATCACCGGCGCCTCAACGCGCGGATTGCTGCCGATGATGAGGACGGCATCCGCCTCCTCGATCCCGGCGATGGTGGAATTGAAGAGGTAGTAGTCGGGGCGCGAGGCATCGAGCTTCGCGCCATCCTGCCGCGCATCCAGGTTGGTGCTGCCCATGGCGGCCAGCATCGCCTTCAGCGCAAACAGGCTCTCCGCATCCATCGTATCGCCCGCGATGGCGCCGATACGCTGCCCGCGCGCATTCTGCACGATGGCGCCAAAGGCTTCGGCCCAGGATGCCGGCTTCAGCACCCCGTCGCGCCGCACCCAGGGCCGATCCAGCCGCTTGCGCTTCAACCCGTCGAAGGAGAAGCGCGAGCGGTCGCCCAGCCATTCCTCGTTCACGTCGTCATTCACGCGGGGCAGCACGCGCAGCACCTCGCCGCCGCGCACATCCACGCGGATGGCGGCCCCAGTCGCGTCAAGCACATCCACGCTGTCGGTCTTGGCGAGTTCCCACGGACGCGAGACGAAAGCATAGGGCCGGCTGGTCAGCGCACCCACCGGGCAAAGGTCGATCAGGTTGCCCGAAAGCTCGCTGGACAGCGCCTTCTCGACATAGGTGCCGACTTCCATGTTCTCGCCGCGGCCTGTCGCACCCATCTCCGGCACGCCCGCCACTTCGGCCGCGAAGCGGATGCAGCGCGTGCAGTGGATGCAGCGGTTCATCACCGTCTTGATCAGCGGGCCGACATACTTGTCCTTCACCGAGCGCTTCTGCTCGTGATAGCGGCTGCCATCCTTGCCGTAGGAGACGGCCTGGTCCTGCAGGTCGCACTCGCCGCCCTGGTCGCAGATCGGGCAGTCGAGCGGGTGGTTGATCAGCAGAAATTCCATCACGCCGCGGCGCGCATTGCGCACCACCGGCGTGTCGGTGAAGACCTTCATGCCGTCCATGACGGGATAGGCGCAGGAGGCGACGGGCTTGGGCGCCTTCTCCACCTCCACCAGGCACATGCGGCAATTGCCGGCGACCGAGAGGCGCTCATGGTAGCAGAAGCGCGGGATCTCCTTGCCCGCGGCCTCGCAGGCCTGGAGCACGGAAGAACCGTTGGGGACTTCGACCTCGATGCCGTCGATGGTGACCTTGGCCATCGCGCTTACTCCGCTGCCATGGGCAGGTTGTTCCGCGCCTTATAGGCAGCGATCCGCTCTTCCATCATCGGCCGGAAGTGGCGGATCAAGCCCTGTACCGGCCAGACGCCGCCATCGGCGAGCGCGCAGATGGTGTGGCCTTCGATCTGGCGCGTCACCTGCTCCAGCACGTCAATTTCCTCGATCTCGGCGCGGCCTTCGACCATGCGGAGCATGACGCGATTCACCCAGCCCATCCCTTCGCGGCAGGGGGTGCACTGGCCGCAGCTCTCATGCTTGTAGAAGGCGGAGAGGCGCTGGATCGCCTTGATCAGGTCGGTGGACTTGTCCATCACGATGACGCCCGCCGTGCCGAGGCCCGTCTTGTGCTCGCGCAGCGCATCGAAATCCATCAGCACGTCGTCGCACACGGCCTTGGGGATCATCGGCGTCGAGGACCCGCCCGGGATCACCGCCAGCAGATTGTCCCAGCCGCCGCGCACGCCGCCGGCATAGCGATCAATCAGCTCACGCAGCGGGATGCTCATCTCGGCTTCCACGTTGCACGGGTTGTTCACATGGCCTTGCAGGCAGAAGATCTTGGTGCCCGAATTCTTCGGCCGCCCGAAGCTGGAGAACCAGGAGGCGCCGCGCCGCAGGATGGTCGGCACCACCGCGATGGTCTCGACATTGTTCACGGTCGTCGGGCAGCCATAAAGGCCGACAGCGGCGGGGAATGGCGGCTTCAGCCGCGGCATGCCTTTCTTGCCTTCCAGGCTTTCGATCAGCGCCGTCTCTTCGCCGCAGATATAGGCACCGGCGCCGCGATGCACGAAGATCTCGAAATCATAGCCCGAGCCGCAGGCATTCTTGCCGATCAGGCCCGCGTCATAGGCCTCGTCGATCGCGGCCTGCAGCACCTGGATCTCGTTGTAGTATTCGCCGCGCACATAGATGTAGGCGGCGACGGCACCCATCGCGAAACCCGCGATCAGGCAGCCTTCCACCAGCTTGTGCGGATCATGGCGAATGATGTCGCGGTCCTTGCAGGTGCCGGGCTCGCTCTCGTCGCCATTCACGACGAGGTAGGAGGGGCGGCCCTCGATCGGCGCCTTGGGCATGAAGGACCACTTCATGCCGGTCGGGAAGCCGGCGCCGCCGCGGCCGCGCAGGCCGGAATTCTTGACCTCTTCGATCAGCGCGTCGCGCCCCTTCGAGAGCAATTCCTTCGTGCCGTCCCAGTCGCCACGCATGCGGGCGGCGGCCAGGTTCCACGGCTGCGTGCCATAGAGATTCGTAAAGATGCGATCCTTGTCGGAGAGCGCCATGTCTCAGTCCTCCGCCCCGTTCAGCACTTGCGGGCCACCGACCGGCGCGGAAGTCTGCCGCCCGATCATGGAGCCGGGCTTCGGCCGCTCGCCGCGCTTCAGCGCCTCGATCAGCTTCACCGTTGTCGCGTAGTCCATGTCCTCGTAGTAGTCGTCATCCACCTGGAGGATCGGCGCGTTCACGCAGCCGCCCAGGCATTCGACTTCCGTCAGCGTGAAGTTGCCATCGGCGCTGGTGTCGCCATAGCCCTTGAGCGCGCCGGCATCCTTGCAAGCGCGCAGCACGTCATCCGAGCCACGCAGCCAGCAGGGCGTGGTGCCGCAGACCTGGAGGTGGAAGCGGCCGATCGGCTTGGTGTTGTACATGAAGTAGAAGGTCGCGACCTCATAGACGCGCATCGGCGCCATGCCGAGCCGCTCGCCGATCACATCCATCGCCACGCGCGGCACCCAGGCGGAGCCGGTCAGCCGCCCCATCTGTTTCTGCGCGACATAGAGCAGCGGCATCACGGCGCTCGCCTGCTTGCCGGCCGGATAGCGCGCGATGATCTTCACGATCTGCGCTTCGCTCTCGGCATCGAAGGTGAAGGAAGTCGGCTCGCTCATGGGGCTACAGCTTCTGCACGAAGAACACGGCCGCGGTGAGGATCACCGCAGCCCAGAGGGGCGTCCAGCCCCAGGCGGGCTTGAGCCAACGGAACAGCACGCCCGCGACCAGCGCCGGCACATAGAAGCCGATGAAGCTGATCAGGGCATTGTTGCTCACCGGTCGATCTCGCCGAAGACGATGTCGAGGCTGCCGATGATGGCCACCGCATCGGCCAGCATATGGCCCTTGCTGAGCGTCTCCATGGCCTGGAGATGCGCGTAGCCCGGTGCCCGGATCTTGCAGCGATACGGCTTGTTCGTGCCATCGGCCACCAGATAGACGCCGAACTCGCCCTTGGGGGCCTCGGTCACCGTGTAGGTGGTGCCGGCGGGCACGTGATAGCCCTCGGTGTAGAGCTTGAAGTGATGAATCAGCGCTTCCATCGAGCGCTTCATCTGCCCGCGCGTGGGCGGCACGATCTTGTTGTCCAGCACCTTGATCGGGCCCGGCTTCATCTGGTCCAGGCATTGCCGGATGATGCGCAGCGACTGCCGCATCTCCTGCATGCGCAGCAGATAGCGGTCATAGCAATCGCCATTGCGGCCGACCGGCACGTCGAATTCCATCCGGTCATAGATGTCATAGGGCTGCGACTTCCGCAGATCCCAGGCGACGCCCGAGGCGCGCAGGCAGGGGCCCGAGAAGCCCCATTCCATCGCCTGCTCGGCCGTCATCACGCCGATATCCACGGTGCGCTGCTTGAAGATGCGGTTGTTGGTCAGCAGCCCTTCCAGCTCATCGAGAAAGGCCGGGAACTGCGCCATCCAGCGTTCGATCTTGTCCGGCAGCGCGGCCGGGATGTCCTTCGCCACGCCGCCAGGCCGGAAGTAGTTGGCGTGGTAATGGCTGCCCGAGGTCATTTCGTACATTTCGAGCAGATGCTCGCGCTGCTCGAAGCCCCAGAGGGCGGGCGTGATCGCGCCGCAATCCAGCGCGTAGGTCGTCACGTTCAAGAGGTGGTTCGCCACGCGCGTGATCTCGGCAAACATCACGCGGATGTATTGCGCGCGCTCCGGCACGTCCTTTTCGATGCCGAGCAGACGCTCCGTCGCCAGCGCGAAGCTGTGCTCCATGCACATCGGGCTGACGTAATCGAGTCGGTCGAAGTAGGGCAGCGCCTGGAGATAGGTCTTGTACTCGATCAGCTTCTCGGTGCCGCGATGCAGCAGGCCGATATGCGGGTCGGCACGCTCCACCACCTCGCCCTTCATCTCCAGGATGAGGCGCAGCACGCCATGCGCCGCCGGGTGCTGCGGGCCGAAATTGATGGTGTGGCTGTCCATCTCGACGATGCGCCGCTCTGTGTCGTTCTGCGGGGCTTCGCCGATCGGGCTGAGGTCGCTCATGCCTTGTCCCCCTTCTCGTCTTCGGCGCGCGCGATGCGGTTCAGGTGCACCTTCTCGTCGCCCGGCAAGGTGGTCATGGCCTCCCAGGGGCTCATGAAATCGAAGCTGCGGAAATCCTGCACGAGCTTCACCGGCTCCTGCACCACGCGGCCGGCCTCGGCGTCGTAGCGCATCTCGACGAACCCGGTGAGCGGGAAGTCCTTGCGCAGCGGGTGCCCCTCGAAGCCGTAATCCGTCAGCAGGCGGCGCAGGTCTGCGAGGCCCGCGAAGACGACGCCGTACATGTCCCAGGTCTCGCGCTCGAACCAGGTGGCGGTGGGCCAGATGGAAGCAACACTCGGCACCGGCTGCTCGGCATCGGTGGTGGTGACCACGCGCAGCCGCTCGTTCCGGGTCAGCGAGAGCAGGTTGTACACCACCTCGAATCGCTCCGGCCGCTCCGGCCAGTCCACGCCGCAGACATCCATCAGCTGCGCGAAATCGAGCGAGGGCGCGTCGCGCAGGAGGGCCATCAGCGGCAGCAGCGCGTCACGCGTCACATGCAGGACGAGCTCGGCCCCGAAGCGCTCGCGCGTGAAAGCCACCGGCAGGCGGTCCGCGATCAGGCCGCGCAGTTCGTTCTCGAGTGCGTCAACCACGGAGAATGGTCCCCGTGCGACGGATCTTCTTCTGCAATTGCAGGATCCCGTAGACCAGCGCCTCGGCCGTCGGCGGGCAGCCGGGGACGTAGATGTCCACCGGCACGATGCGGTCGCAGCCGCGCACCACCGAGTAGCTGTAGTGGTAGTAGCCGCCGCCATTGGCGCAGCTACCCATCGAGATCACCCAGCGCGGCTCGCTCATCTGGTCGTAGACCTTGCGCAGCGCCGGGGCCATCTTGTTGGTCAGCGTGCCGGCCACGATCATCACGTCCGACTGCCGCGGCGAGCCGCGCGGGATGATGCCGAAGCGGTCGAGGTCGTAGCGCGCCATATAGGCGTGGATCATGGGCACAGCGCAGCAGGCGAGGCCGAAGGTCATCGGCCACAGTGAGCCGGTGCGCGCCCAGTTCACCACCTTGTCGAGGTTGGCGACGACGAAGCCCTTCTCCTCGATCTCGCCGGTGACGGCGCGGATCACGGCGTCCTGTGGGGCTCCGGCGGGGTTCCAGGCTATTTCGTTCATGGCCCTATTCCCAATCAAGGGCGCCTTTGCGCCACTCATAGATGAAGCCGACCGTGAGTACGCCCAGGAAGCCCATCATCGAGAAGAAGCCGAGCCAGCCGATCTCACCCAGCGTCACCGCCCAGGGAAACAGGAAAGCCACCTCAAGGTCGAAGATGATGAACAGGATCGCGACCAGGTAGAAACGCACGTCGAAGCGGCGGCGCGTGTCGTCGAAGGGGGCGAAGCCGCACTCATAGGCCGAGAGCTTCTCGGCATTGGGCTTCTGCCGCGCGATCAGCAGGCTGCCGCCCACCATGGCGAGGGCAATGCCTCCCGCAATCCCCAGGAAGACGAGGATGGGGAAATACTCGGCGAGCAATGGCTGCGTCATCTTTGCCTCGGCGAATCTTTTGCCTCGCCCATTCCTGGCCGCTTTGCCGCGGCCGATGGGCGATGGGCCAGGGGAGCGGGAATGCACCTCTGACGCGGCGCACCATACAGCAAGCGCCGCCCCTTCCGCCATAGGGGGAGCAGGTTAAACCCGCGTCAGCGCAAGCGCTTGTGCATCGCGATCGGTTCGGAATGGCAATGTAGGGAGGGATCGTTTCATCTGGCGCGAGTGACGGGGCTCGAACCCGCGACCTCCGGCGTGACAGGCCGGCGCTCTAACCGACTGAGCTACACCCGCAGCAGACGAGGGGGCGTTTAGGCCCCGGCTTCATGGCTGTCAACCAACGGAGGGTGGAAAAGTGGTGGGCGCTGACGGGGTCGAACCGCCGACATCCTGCGTGTAAAGCAGGCGCTCTACCTCTGAGCTAAGCGCCCCCAGCCCCTGCACTATGCCACGACAGGCAGGGCAAAAAGAAGGGCCGGCCCGCGCCATGCGGACCGGCCCTGCCAGATTGAGCTTCGGTCAGCTCAGTTCACGGCATCCTTGAGGTTCTTGCCGGCCTTGAAGCGAACGGTGGTCGACGCGGGGATCTTGATCTCCTCGCCCGTGCGCGGGTTGCGGCCCTTGCCGGCCTTGCGCTTGCTGGTGCTGAAGGTGCCGAAGCCGACAAGGCGAACTTCCTGTTTCTTCTTCAACGCCTTCGTGATCGCCTCGAACACCGAATCGAGCACGTCGCCGGCTTTCGCCTTCGACAGTTCGCCCGATTCGGCAACAACGGCCACGAGATCCTGCTTGTTCATGGGACGATCCCTTGCTGGACGGCCAACTCACGTGAAGAACGATTCTCCGCGCGGGCCTGGGCCGGACAGTAAGCGGCGGTTTTCCGCCACGTCAATCAGCACCCCGCCCGATTCGCGGCGGTTTGCCTGGGTTTTTTGGGGATAGCTTCGGCAAACCCTTGATGGCCGTGGGGAAAATGAAAAGGGCGCCAACAAAGTGGCGCCCTGATCACATCCAATGCCCGCCGCGTCAGTGCGGCCGGACGGCCGCACCCGATTCGACCGGCGGCACCTGCGCCTCCTCCGGCTCGACCCAGGTGATGGGCTCGGGCGGGCGCACCAGGGCCTGGCTGATCACCTGGTCAGCGTGGCTGACAGCGATGATCTTCAGCGCCTTCCGCACGCTCTCCGGGATATCGACCAGATCCTTCTCATTGTCCTTCGGGATGAAGACCGTGGTGATGCCCGCGCGCAGTGCGGCCAGCAGCTTCTCCTTCAGGCCGCCGATCGGCAGCACGCGACCCCGCAGCGTGATCTCGCCCGTCATCGCCACCTCGCGCCGCACAGGGATGCCGGTGAGGACCGAGATAATGGAGGTCGCCATGGCAACGCCCGCACTCGGCCCATCCTTGGGCGTCGCACCCTCTGGGACATGCACGTGGATGTCGCGCTTCTCGAACAGCGTCGGCTTGATGCCGAAGGTGATCGAACGAGAGCGGACGTAGGAGAGTGCCGCGCTCACCGATTCCTTCATCACGTCGCCCAGCTGGCCCGTCGGCTTGATGTTGCCCTTGCCGGGCACCACCACGCTTTCGATGGAAAGAATGTCGCCCCCCACCTCGGTCCAAGCCAAGCCGGTGACAACACCGACCAGATCCTCGCTCTCCGCCTCGCCATAGCGGAACTTCTTCACGCCCGCGTATTTCTCGAGGTTCTTGCGGTTGATGGCGACCTTCTTCGCCTTGCCGGTGACGATCTCCTTCACCGCCTTGCGCGCCAGGCCGCCCAGCTCACGCTCGAGGTTCCGGACGCCGGCCTCACGCGTGTAGTAGCGCACGAGGTCCAGCAGGGCTTCGTCGGTCAGCGACCATTCGGCGGCCTTCAGGCCGTTCGCCTCGGTCACCTTTGGCAGCAGGTGACGCTTGGAGATCTGCACCTTCTCATCCTCGGTGTAGCCGGGGATGCGGATGATCTCCATGCGGTCCAGCAGGGGCTGGGGCATGCGGAGCGAATTGGCGGTCGTGATGAACATCACGTCGCTCAGGTCGTAATCCACCTCGAGGTAGTGGTCGGCGAAGGTGCCGTTCTGTTCGGGGTCCAGCACCTCCAGCAGCGCGCTGGAGGGGTCGCCCCGCCAATCGGCGCCGAGCTTGTCGATCTCGTCCAGCAGGAAGAGCGGGTTGCTCGTCTTGGCCTTCTTCATGCCCTGGATGACCTTGCCCGGCATGGAGCCGATATAGGTCCGCCGGTGGCCACGGATCTCGGCCTCGTCGCGCACGCCGCCCAGCGACATGCGGACGAAGTTGCGGCCCGTCGCCTTCGCGATGGACTTGCCGAGCGAGGTCTTGCCGACGCCGGGCGGGCCGACAAGGCAGAGGATGGGGCCGCGGATCTTCTTGCTGCGCGCCTGCACAGCCAGGTACTCGATGATCCGCTCCTTCACCTTCTCCAGGCCGAAATGGTCGGCATCGAGCACCTTCTCGGCCGCCACGATGTCGCGGCGGACGACGCTGCGCTTCTTCCAGGGGATGCTGAGGATCCAGTCGAGGTAGTTGCGCACCACCGTCGCCTCGGCCGACATGGGCGACATGGTGCGCAGCTTCTTGAGCTCCGCCATCGCCTTGTCATGGGCTTCCTTGGTGAGCTTGGTCGCCTTGATCTTGCTCTCGATCTCGGCCGCTTCGTCCTTGCCGTCCTCGCCCTCGCCCAGTTCCTTCTGGATCGCGCGCATCTGCTCGTTCAGGTAGTATTCGCGCTGCGTCTTTTCCATCTGCCGCTTCACGCGGCTGCGGATGCGCTTCTCCACCTGGAGGACGCTCATCTCGCCTTCCATATGCGAGAAGACCCGCTCCAGCCGCGCCGCAACGGAGGCGATCTCGAGCAGCTCCTGCTTCTCGGGGATCTTGATGGAAAGATGGCTCGCCACCGTGTCGGCGAGCTTGCCGGCGTCATCGATCTGGTTGATCGAGACCAGGACCTCGGGCGCAATCTTCTTGTTGAGCTTGATGTAGCTCTCGAACTGCGAGATCACGGTGCGCATCAGCGCCTCGACCTCGCGCTTGTCCGAAGTCGCCTCGGGCATCGCCTCGGTGAAGGCCTCGAAGTAGTTTTCGGTCTCCTTGAAGCCCACGATCTTGGCGCGGCGCCCACCCTCGACCAGCACCTTCACGGTGCCATCGGGCAGCTTCAGCAGCTGCAGCACGGTGGAGACGGTGCCAGTCTCGAACAGGTCGGCAGCGCCGGGGTCATCCTGCAGGGCATTCTTCTGCGCGACGAGCAGGATCTGCTTGTCGTCGCGCATCACGGCCTCGAGGGCGCGCACGGATTTCTCGCGGCCGACGAAAAGCGGCACGATCATGTGCGGGAAAACGACGATATCCCGCAGCGGCAGCACGGGAAGCAGGTCGCCGCGAATGGTTTCCGTCATAAGGACCTCACTGGGACAGTCGGCGGGGCGGGCGCCCGAATTCGGCACGCCCACCCGGAGCCACGGGTTGATTTCATCATCTGGTCATGAAAGGGCGGCAAACAAGCCGCCCTTCCCAGAAGCCCCTGGCTCAGGCGGAGCTCTGTTCGGCCGCCTTCTCGCCATAGATGAAGAGCGGCTGGGCCCGAACCTCGGCGACTTCGCGGTTCACCACCACCTCCTCGACATCCGTGAGGCCCGGAAGCTCGAACATGGTGGTCAGCAGGATCTGCTCCATGATGGAGCGCAGCCCGCGGGCACCGGTCTTGCGCTGGATGGCGCGGGTGGCGACCGATTTCAGCGCATCCTCGGTGAAGGTGAGCTTGGCGCCCTCCATCTCGAACAGACGCTGATACTGCTTCAGCAGCGCGTTCTTCGGCCGCGTCAGGATCTCGATGAGGGCCTTCTCATCCAGATCCTCCAGCGTGGCGACGACGGGCAGGCGGCCGATGAACTCGGGGATCAGGCCGAATTTCAGCAGATCCTCGGGCTCCACCTCGCGCAGCACGGCGCCCATGCGGCGATCCTCGGGGCTGCGGACTTCGGCGCCATAGCCGATACCCGAACCCTTGCCGCGCGCGCCGATGATCCGCTCCAGCCCGGCAAAGGCGCCGCCGCAGATGAAGAGGATGTTCGTCGTGTCCACCTGCAGGAATTCCTGCTGCGGATGCTTGCGCCCGCCCTGCGGCGGCACGGAGGCGACCGTGCCTTCCATGATCTTCAGCAGCGCCTGCTGCACGCCCTCGCCCGAGACATCCCGCGTGATGGACGGGTTGTCCGACTTGCGGGAAATCTTGTCCACCTCGTCGATGTAGACGATGCCGCGCTGCGCGCGTTCGACGTTGTAGTCGGCCGCCTGCAGCAACTTGAGGATGATGTTCTCGACATCCTCACCCACATAGCCGGCCTCGGTCAGCGTCGTCGCATCGGCCATGGTGAAGGGCACGTCGAGGATGCGGGCCAGCGTCTGCGCGAGCAGCGTCTTGCCCGAGCCCGTCGGCCCGATCAGCATGATGTTCGACTTGGCGATCTCGACGTCGTTGTTCTTGGCCACGGCGGCGAGGCGCTTGTAGTGGTTGTGCACCGCCACCGCGAGCACCTTCTTCGCGTGCTCCTGGCCGATCACGTAGTCGTCGAGGACCTTGCAGATCTCCTTGGGCGTCGGCACGCCATCGCGCGTCTTCACCATGTGCGTCTTGTGCTCTTCACGGATGATATCCATGCAGAGTTCGACGCATTCATCACAGATGAAGACGGTCGGGCCCGCGATGAGCTTCCGCACCTCGTGCTGCGACTTGCCGCAGAAGGAGCAGTAAAGGGTGTTCTTGCTGTCGCCAGACTTGCTCATGCGCACTCCTCGCGGCTGGGATGGACCCGGCTGTCTGCCCCCAGGCCGCGTTGCAAACTCGTGACCCGGGAATCTAGCCTCCCGGGGGCCTTCAAGGGAAGCGTTGCCGCCCTTGCCGACTCATTCTGCCCCACCAAACCCTAAGTTACGATCAAGGCTCAGGTTTTCGGCGCTTCGGGCGTGGCGGGGCGCTTGTCCACCACCTGGTCGATCAGGCCCCAGTCGCGGGCCTCCTCGGCCGACATGTAGCTGTCGCGCTCCAGCTTGGCCTCGATCGCCTCGACCGGCTGGCCGGTGTGCGTGACGTAGATCTGGTTCAGGCGCTTGCGCAATTCCAGGATCTCGCGCGCCTGGATTTCGATGTCGGTCGCCTGGCCCTGCGCGCCGCCTGAAGGCTGATGGACCATGACGCGGGCATTCGGCAGGGCGAAGCGCTTGCCCTTGGCGCCGGCGGTCAGCAGCAGCGAACCCATCGAGGCCGCCATGCCGAGGCAGACGGTGCTGACCGGGCTGCGGATGAACTGCATCGTGTCGTAGATCGCGAGGCCGGCACTCACCACGCCGCCCGGGCTGTTGATATAGAACGAGATTTCCTTGTTCGGGTTCTCGCTCTCGAGGAAGAGCAGCTGCGCGCAGATCAGCGAGGACACCTGGTCATAGACGGCGCCCGTCAGGAAGATGATCCGCTCCTTGAGCATGCGCGAGTAGATGTCATAGGCGCGCTCGCCACGGCTGGATTGCTCCACCACCATGGGTACGAGAGAATTGTTATAGATTTCAACAGGATCACGGTCCTGTGTACCCAGATATCGCACGTCTCGCATTCCCATCGGCTGAGGTCCGCCCCAGGATGGGCACGGCCTGGTTAAGGCCGGGCGAATCGTGCCCCGGCCTCTTGGTCAGGAAACAGCATGTGGGCAGACGCGCGTCCAAGGAAAGAGGGGGCCCAGGAAACAGGAAACCCAAAACCCCCTCCCCTTCAACGCCTCAGATCTGCTGCGCGGCCTCGGCCAGCTTCTCCGGCGTCACGGTCTCGTCCTCGACCTTGGCCAGTTCCAGCATGAAATCCACGACCTTCTCCTCGAAGATCGGGCTGCGGAGGTTCTCCAGCGCCTGCGGGTTCTTCTGGAAGAAGTCGAAGACCTGCTTTTCCTGGCCCGGATAGCGCTGCACCTCGGCGCGCATCGCGTTGCCGAGTTCCTCGCGCGTCACCGTGATGTTGTTGGTCGTCCCGATCTCGGAAAGCAGCAGGCCCAGGCGGATGCGGCGCTCGGCGATGGCGCGGTACTCGGCCTTCAGCGTGGCCTCATCCTTGCCCGCATCCTCGCCGTCCAGGCGGCCGGCCTTCATGTCGGCCTCGACCCGCTCCCAGATCTGCTTGAACTCGTTCTCGACCATGCCTTCCGGCACCTCGAAGCTGGCGCGCTCGGCCAGCGCATCCAGCAGCTTGCGCTTGATGGCCATGCGGCTCTGGCTGTCATATTCGCGCTGCAGGCTCTCCAGGATCACTTCGCGCAGCTTCTCGAAGCTCTCGAGGCCCAGCTTCTTCGCCAGCTCGTCATCCAGCGCGGGCTTGGAGTAGGTCTTGAGCGCCTTGGCGTTGACCGTGAACTCGGCATCCTTGCCGGCCAGCTCGGCCGAGCCGTATTCGGCCGGGAAGCTGACCTTGATGACGCGCTCCTCACCCGGGGCCATGCCCTCCAGCTGCTCGGTGAAGCCCGGAATGAAGCCGGGGCCGGCCACCTCGATCGGCATGTCGGTGGCCGAGCCGCCCTGGAACTCCTCGCCCCCGATGCGGCCCACGAAGTCGCAGACCAGGACCTCGCCCTTCACGGCGGCGCGGGCCTCGGTCTCCTCCAGGCTCGCCTGGCGGCGGCTGATGCTATCGAGCGCCTTGGCCACTTCCTCATCGCCGGGCGCGGCCTTGAGGCGCGTCAGGCTGATGGCGGCGAAATCGGGCATCGGGATGGTCGGCAGGATTTCGACATCCATGCGGAATTCGAGGTCGGCGCCGTCGGCGAAGTTCACCAGCTCGATCTTGGGCTGCAGCGCGGGGCGGAGGTTATGGTCAGCCACGACCTTGCCGGTGGCCTCCTGGACGGAGGCTTCCAGCACCTCACCCATCACGGCCTGGCCGTAGCGGGCCAGCACCACCTTCTGCGGCACCTTGCCGGGGCGGAAGCCCGGCATCTTCATGTCCTTGGCCAGCTCCGCCAGGCGCTTGTCCTTCTGGGCGGCGATGCTCGTCGCGGGAACCACCACCGTATAGGCCCGCTTGAGCCCTTCGTTCGCGACCTCGGTGACCTGCATAGTGAGTGATTCCGTTCATGCGTTTATGGGTGCGGCCACGTGGTGCGGGCGGAGGGATTTGAACCCCCACGGCTTGCGCCACTGGAACCTAAATCCAGCGTGTCTGCCAATTCCACCACGCCCGCATGACCGCGTGGCCAATGGGAAGCGGCGCATGTAGCCGAAACGGCCGCCCGCGCCAATACTGGCCCACATGACGCTTCCCCATGATCCCGGCGGAAAGGTGCGCCTCCGGCTCGCTTCCGACATCGTCTCGGCCGCCGCCTTCTCCGAATGCCGCCGGTGGCGCTGGTGGCTGGAGCGGCGCTGGGACGGCGCGCCGATCGGCACGCCGGGCTTTGGCGTCGTGATCGGCATGAATCCCTCGACGGCCGATCTCGACGTGGATGACCCGACGGTGGCGGGCTGCGTCTGGCGTGCCCGGCACGTTTGGGGCTTGCCCGGCCTCGTCATGCTCAACGCCTTCGCCTACCGCGCAACCGACAAGAAGCGGCTGCTGGAGGTGGAGAATCCGGTGGGCGAGGAAAACGACGCGATGATCCTGCATTACGCGCGCAGCGCGGCCCTGGTCGTTGTCGCCTGGGGGCAGCCGCCGAAGCCCTTGATGGGCCGCGGGGCGGCGCTGGCCGGGCTGCTGCGGGGCGCGGGGATCACGCCCATGTGCTTCGGCGTGAACAATGACGGCAGCCCGAAGCATCCGCTTTATCAGAAGCGGGACGCCGCTTTGCTTCCCTGGGATGGACTTTCGGGGTGCTGACGATCTGGGGCCGCAGGACCTCCTCCAATGTCCAAGCGCTGATGTGGTGCGTGGTGGAACTCGGCATCCCTCATGTCCGGCACGATGCGGGGCATCGCTTCGGCGGCACCGACACAGCGGAGTTCCTGGCCATGAATCCGAATGGCACCGTCCCGGTCCTGCGCGACGGGGACGCCGAACCTGTCTGGGAAACCGGCGCGATCCTGCGTTACTTGGCCACACTGTAAGGCGCGGCGCCCTTCTGGCCCGATGGGCTCGCCGAGCGCGCCCAGTGCGACAAATGGGCCGAATGGGCCAAGATCAACATCGCCCTGGGCTTCACCGCGCCGATCTTCTGGCGCGTGGTCCGGACCGCCCCGTCCCGCCAGGACCCGGCGGCGATCGAGGCGGCCCTCGCCAAGCTCGACCCCTTCCTCGACATGGCCGAAGCACAGCTCCTGCGCCGACCCTTCCTGGCCGGGCCGGCCTTCACCCTGGCCGATATCCAGTTCGGGCATGTGCTGTTTCGCTGTTTCGACATCGGGATCCGCCGCCAGGACCGCCCGGCGCTGCATCGCTACTATCAGGCGCTGACCGGCCGGCCGGCCTTCCGCAAGCACGTCATGCTGCCCTATCACGAGCTTCGCGTGACGGGTTAGCCCAACAAGAGCTCCGCGCAGGCGTCCAGGATCGCGGCCTCGTCCAGCCCGTATTCGGAATAAAGCGCCGGGATGTCGCCGCCCTGGCCGAAGCGGTCCACGCCCAGCGCCGCGATACGCTGGCCGCGAACGCCACCCATCCAGTCGAGCGCCGCCGGATGGCCATCCAGGAGGGTGACGATGCCTGCACCAGGCGCAAGCGGGGCCAGCAGCGTCTCGATCTGCGAAGGCACGCCCCCCGGGCCGCCCCGGGCCCGCTTCCGCGATTCGAGCCAGCCCTGGTGCAGCCGGTCGGGCGAGGTCACGGCCAGCAGGCCCGCGCCGGGTTCCTCCGCCCGCAGCGTCTCGAAGGCCGCCATGGCCTCGGGCGCCACCGCCCCCTGATAGGCGATGGCGATGCGGGCACCGGGGGCAGGCGGCACCATCCAATACCCGCCGGCAATGACCTGAGCGGGATCCAGGCTGCGCTCGGGCTGCGCCAGGCCGCGCGTCGAAAGCCGCAGCCAGACGGAGGAGCCCTCGGGCTCCTGCATATGCGCGAAGGCGTGGCGCATCAGGATGGCGAGTTCATCGGCGAAGGCGGGCTCGTAGGCGGCCAGCCGGTCCTGCGCCATGCCGATCAGCGGCGTGTTCACCGACTGGTGCTGCCCGCCCTCGGCCGCCAGCGTAATACCTGAGGGCGTGCTCACCAGCAGGAAGCGCGCATCCATGTAGCATCCATAGATCAGCGCATCGAGGCCACGGTTGACGAAGGGATCATACACCGTCCCGATCGGCAGCAGCCGCGCGCCATAGAGCCGGTCCGAGAGGCCCAGCGCCGCCAGCACGAGGAACAGGTTCTGCTCGGCGATGCCGAGCTCCACATGCTGCCCCTCCGGCGACATGCCCCAGCGTTGGGCGGAGGCGAGCTTGGCGTCGCGGAACACGTCGTTCTTCAGGTGCCGGTCGAAGATGCCGCGCCGGTTCACCCAGGGGCCGAGATTGGTCGAGACCGTCACATCCGGGCTGGTGGTGACGATGCGGCCCGCCATGGGCGCGAACTCGCCCTCGCCCCGGCCGATGCTGGCAAGGATTTCGCCGAACGCCGCCTGGGTCGAGAGCTTGCGGCCGGCCGGCACGCGCGGCACCGGCAGCACGGCGGGGATGGGGATTTTCGGCGAGGTGAGGCAGCGCCCCTCGGGCGTCAGCTTCGTGGCGAAGGGGATGCCCTGGATGAAGGCGCGCATCTCCTCGGCCGGGATGTCCAGCCCCTCGAACTCGTCCCATTCATGGCCGGGGCGGATGCGCATGACGGAGCGGAACTCCTCCATCTGCTCCTTCGTCATCAGGCCGGCATGATTGTCCTTGTGGCCGGCGAAGGGCAGGCCCATGCCCTTCACCGTATAGGCGATGAAGCAGGTGGGCTGATCACCCGCCGCATCCTGGGCGCGGAAGGCCTCCATCAGCGTCTCGATGTCATGGCCGCCCAGGTTGTTCATCAGGGCGGCCAGCTCGGCATCGGTCAACGGGTCAATGATGGCGCGCAACCCCTCCTCGCGGCCCAACTCGGCCAGGAGGGCGGCGCGCCAGGCCGCACCCCCCTGGAAGGTCAGCGCGGCGTAGAGGCTGTTGGGGCAGTCATCGATCCAGCGGCGCAGGCTCTCGCCGCCCGGACGCGCGAAGGCCGCCTGCAGCTTGCGGCCATATTTCAGGGTGACGACATTCCATCCCATGTCGCGGAACAGGCCCTCGATGCGACCAAAGAGGCGGTCCTGCACCACGGAATCCAGGCTCTGGCGGTTGTAGTCGATCACCCACCAGACATTGCGGATATCGTGCTTCCAGCCCTCCAGCAGGGCCTCGTAGATATTGCCCTCATCCAGCTCCGCATCGCCCACGATGGCGACGTGCCGGCCGGCGGGCAGCCCCTCGGGCGCCAGCTTCTTCAGGCGCACATAATCCTGGACCAGGCTGCCGAAGCTCGTGAGCGCCACGCCCAGGCCAACGGAGCCCGTCGAGAAGTCCACCTCGCCCCCATCCTTGATGCGCGAGGGATAGGGCTGGATGCCGCCGAACTGCCGCAGGGTGGAAAGCCGCTCGGCGCTCTGCCGGCCGAGCAGAAGGTTCATCGCGTGAAAGACCGGGCCCGCATGCGGCTTGATCGCCACCCGGTCAGCCGGCTTGAGGATGTCGAAATAGAGCGCCGTCAGGATCGAGATGACCGAGGCGCAGGAGGCCTGGTGCCCGCCCACCTTCAGCCCGTCCCGGTTGGGGCGGACATGGTTCGCGTGATGGATCATCCAGGCCGAGATCCAGAGCAGCTTGCGCTCGATGGCGTTCAGCAGAGCCACGCGTCGCGCCTCGTCCGGGGCGCCGGCGCGGAAAAGGGGCAATTGCTGGTTCATGGCGGCAGGCTCCTGGACGTGCGGAAAGCTTAGCCCGATCCGTCCCTGGCGTGACTACCCCTTCACCAGCTTGCGCACCGCGCTCGCCATGGCGCGCTTGCCCTCGCCGGCATAGGCCTCGTGATTGTCCTCGATGAAGGCGGGGTCATAGAGGTAGTTCACCATCAGCCCCGCACTCTCGCGCATGCCCTTGGCCGAGGTGTCGGCGCGCCAATTGATCCGCTCGACCCGTGCGCCGTTGGAGAGGTGGAAATGCGCCACCGGATCGGCCGCGCGCTTCGCATTGCGGCCGGCCTCGGCCGCCACGAAGCGGGCGCAGAGCCGCACCAGCACCGGCTCCAGCACCTTGGCCAGCGCGGGCGGCCATTCCTTGCGCGAGAGCAGCAATTGCAGCGCCGCCCCCGGCGAGGTCTCAGCCGGCACGCCCGCCGCGGTGCGGATAGTCGTCAGCTCTTCGGGCGTCAGCAGCGTGGCGTCGCCTGCTTCCTCGCGCGCGGAGAGCCAGCGGCAGAAGCCGGGCACGGGCGAGAGGGTGGCGAATTGCTTGAGGCCACGGAATTCCTGGCCCAGCACCTCGACCACGCGCTTGATGAGGAAATTGCCGAAGGCGATGCCGTCCAGCCCGCGCTGGCAATTGTTGATGGAGTAGAAGATCGCCGTGTCGGCCTGGTTCGGGTCCATCACCTCCGCCTTGGGGTCCAGCAGCGCCTGCACCGAACCGGCCAGGCCCTTCATCAGCGCGATCTCGACGAAGATCAGCGGCTCCTCCGGCATGCGGGGGTGGAAGAAGGCGTAGCAGCGGCGGTCGGAATCCAGGCGATTCTTCAGGTCGTCCCAGCTCTCGATGCGATGGACCGCCTCGTAGCGGATCAGCTTTTCCAGCAGCGCCGCCGGGCTGTTCCAGTCAATGCGGCGCAATTCGAGGAAGCCCAGGTCGAACCAGGAGGTCAGCAGCGTCTTGAGATCAGCTTCCAGCGCCTCCAGCAGCGGGTCGGTCTCGACGGCGCGCAGCAGGTCGGCGCGGAGGTCCACCAAAAGCTTCATGCCATCGGGGATGGCGGTGAACTGCGTCAGCAGCCGCACACGCGGGCTTTCCAGGGCACGGCGCAGGCGCACCTTGGCGGCCGCCTTGGAGGGCGCGTCCGCGGCCTGGGTCCATTCGATGATGGCGCGCTCGACCGCCTTGGGATCGGCGTCGAAGCCCGCGAGGACACGGAGGAAATGGCCGCGCTCCGCCTCGGAGAGCCCGCGATAGGCGGCGGCGAGCTTGGCCGCCCGCGCCCGGGCCGAGACCTCGCCCCCGCGCGCGGCGAGACAGGCCTGCATCTGGCTCGCGACGTCCTCCGCCTCGTCCCGCCCGCCCACACGGTCCGCCATGTCGCGCCACAGGCCGGTGACGCGGCGCAGCGCGCGATCCACCAGCGAATCGTTCAGTGGCAGGGCGACTTCGGACATAGGGCACTCTCCCAATGAGGGAGGCAGGATACCCCGGAAACATTCGGAAATGAAGCGCGATCAGCCGGGGGAGCACGCGTGGCGCCCCACGCCATTTCAGTCATCCCCATGCCCGGCGAGGGCGAAGGCCGCCCGGACGACCGCCTCCGGCAGATCCTCCGCGATCAACCCTGGCCCGACAAGGGTCGCCGCCTCGCCCTGCAGCCAGGCGGCGGCGCAGGCGGCCTCGAAGGGTGGCAGCCCCTGGGCCAGCAGGGCGGCGGCCAGGCCCGCCAGCACATCGCCGCTGCCGCCGGTCGCGAGCCAGGCGGGCGCGTTGTGGTTGATGGCGGCCCGCCCATCCGGCGCCGCGATCACGCTGTCGGAGCCCTTGAGCAGCACCACCGCATCGGCCCGCCGGGCCGCCGCCCGCGCGGCCGCGAGCCGGTCCTGGCCCACCGGGCCAAAGAGGCGCGTGAACTCGCCCTCATGCGGCGTGAGGATCGCGGCCCCCAGCAGCCCTTCGGCCTGCCCGGCGAGGGCGGAGAGGGCCCCGGCATCGAGCACGAGGCGCCGGCCGGCATGCAGCAGGGCCGTAACCGCCCCGCGCGTCGTCGCGTCCGGCGGCAGGCCAGGACCGAGCAGGAACACCTCGCGCCGCGCATCATCGAGCAGCGCGCTCAGCAGGTCCTGCATGTCCGCGGCTTGCAGCACCAGCGCGCCGGGCTCCGCCAGGCGGTGCAGGGCGGCGCTGGCCGCATCGGAGCAAGCCAGCGTGACGAGGCCCGCACCCATCCGGCGCGCCGCCCGCGCGGCCAGCAAGGCGGCACCCGCCATCCCGGTCCCGGAGACGATGGTGACGTGGCCGCGGCTGTGCTTGTGGCTCGCGGCATCGGGGCGTGGCAGCCGCCAAAGCGCCGGGCCATTGGCGAAGGTCATGGGCCGGATATGCTCCAGCACCGCCACCGGCAGGCCGATATCGGCGAGGATCAGCTCGCCGCAGAGGTCGCGCCCGGGCCGCAGCAGATGGCCGGGCTTGCGGCGAAAGAAGGTGACCGTCAGCGCCGCCTGAGGGGCAAATCCGCGCACCGCGCCGGTCGCGCCTGAGACGCCCGAAGGGATGTCCACCGCCACGATCGGCGCTTGCGCCGCCGCCAGGATTTCGGCGGCAGGCCCCTCCAGGGGGCGCGAGAGGCCGGCGCCGAACAGGGCATCCACCACCAACCCCGCCCTCCGGACCTCGTCGCCGCAAAACCCGCGCATCGGGCCGCGCCAGGCGGCGGCCGCACCCGCGGCGTCGCCCGCCACGGGGGCCGCCAGTGCCGCCACCGCCACATCCCAGCCCGCACGCTCCAGATGCCGCGCCGCGACATAGCCATCGCCACCATTATTCCCGGGCCCGGCCAGAACCAGCACGCGGCAGGGCCGGAAGCGCTGCCGGATGGCCTGCGCCACGGCCCGCCCGGCGGCCGCCATCAAGCCTGGGCCATCGCCGGCCAGGCGGTCGGCCTCGGACATTTCGGAGGGCGACAACAGCTCAGGGGGGATTGCGGCATGGAGGGGCATGACCGACATAATGGGACAACAAAGGGAGACGTCACATGGCGAAGCGCGAACGCTCGATCCAGGAACTCTATCGCGACGACCCCGAGCGCGCCGATGCGCTCGCCTGGGGCCGCAGGGGCGTGCTGAAGGGCGCGGCCCTGGCCTCGGTGGGCGCGGCCGTGGGCGGCGCCATCCCCTTCGCGGCGCAGATGCCGGCGGGCCTGCTGCCCGCGTTGTTCAGCCGCCCCGCCGCCGCGCAATCGGCGCCGGCCGTCTTTCGCATGGATGGCAAGGCCGAGCTGATCCTACTGGGCGACCGGCCCCTCGTCGGCGAAACGCCCGAGCACATGCTGGACGAGGCCGTGACCAGCTACCGCTACTTTTTCGTCCGCAACAATGGCCAGACGCCAGAGCCGCTGACCACCGACCCCAATGCCTGGCGCCTGACCATTGATGGCGAGGTGAACACGCCGCTCACGCTGACGGTGGGTGAGCTGCGCTCGCGCTTCCCCAATGTCACGCGGCAGCTCCAGATGGAATGTGGCGGCAACGGCCGCAGCTTCTTTGCCCCGCAGACACGCGGCAACCAATGGGGCAATGGCGCCATCAGCAACGGCGAATGGACCGGCGTGCGCCTGCGCGACGTACTGGCCGCCGCGGGCCTCAAGCCGGGCGCGGCCTTCACCGGGCATTACGGCGCGGACCCGCATCTTTCGGGCGCCACCGACCGGCAGGCCATCAGCCGCGGCATGCCGCTGGCCAAGGCGATGGATGAGGACACGATCATCGCCTTCGGGCTCAACGGCCAGGCGCTGCCTCATATCCATGGCGCGCCGGTCCGGCTGGTGACGCCCGGCTGGCCGGGCAGTCTCAGCCAGAAATGGCTGACGCGCATCGCGATCCTCGACAAGCCGCACACCGGCGCGGGCATGGGCGGCACCAGCTATCGCGTGCCAGCACGCCCGATCGTGCCCGGCAGCAACAACAATGGCGCCGACTTCGTGGACATGGCGAGCATGCCGGTGCGCTCCATCCTCTCCTCGCATGCGCATGGCTCGCGGCTGCCGGCCGGCACGCGCAGCCTCGACCTGCGGGGTGCGGCCTGGGCGGGCGACCTCACGGTGCGGGCCGTGGATGTGAGCGTGGATTTCGGCGCGAGCTGGACGGCGATGCAGGTCGCGGCACCGGCGAACCGCCACGCCTGGCAGCGCTGGCAGGGCCGCGTGGCCCTGCCCTCGGACGGGTATTTCGAGGTGTGGTACCGCGCGACCGACAGCCAGGGGAAGATGCAGCCCTTCGCCGCCGCCAATTGGAACCCGCAGGGCTACGGGGCCAACCCCATCAGCCGCGCCGCCATCCTGGTCGGCTGATGCGGCGCTTCCTGATCCTGGCCGCCTGCCTCGCCAGCACGGCCTTCGCCCAGGCGGCGGAAGCGCCGGGCGGCGAGGAGCCTTCGGTGCTTCCCGCCGGCCAGGGGCAGGAGGAGGTGTTCTACACCTGCACCGCCTGTCACAGCAGCGCCATCATCCGCCGCAGCAGCTTCCGCCGCGACCAATGGGACGGGCTGATGGACTGGATGACGGAAAAGCACGGGATGAACCCGCTGGAGGGCGCCGAGCGTACCCTCATCGTGGGTTATCTGGCCCAGCATTTCGGCCCGCGCACGGCGCCCGCGCGCGGCCGAAATCCTTTTCTGAACTAAGCCACGCGCCCCAGCCCATAGCCGCGGCCCATCACATAGGCCTGGAGCGACTCCACATCGCTCCGCTGGCTGTTGATGCGATAGCGCACGAGGTCGCGGATGGAGACGATGCCGCAGAGCCGGCGCGCGCGGTCCACCACCGGCAGATGGCGGAAGTAGCCGGCATCCATCACTTCCATCGCCTCATCCACCGAGGTGGCGGCGGTGACGACCTCGACTTCGCGGGTCATGAGCGCGGAGACCGGCAAAGCCAGCAGCCCTGCGCCATGCTGGGTCAGCCCGCGCACCACATCCCGCTCGCTGAGGATGCCAACCAGCGCGCCCTCGGCATCGCAGACGACGACGGCGCCGATGCGGCGCTTGGCGATGATGTCCGCCGCCTCGGTCACCGGGGAGTCCGGCAGGACCGAGATCACGGTAGCGCCTTTCTGGCTGAGCACGGCACCGACGGTCATGGCTGCATCCTTGCGATGAGGGAACAAGAGGATCGCCTATAGCCGACCTCCGGCATCGGGCATCACGATTTCCTCGCATATGTCCAAGACTTCATCTGTCGCCCATGCATTGCCGCCGGATCCGGCCGATACCATCAACCATGCCCCTCACCCTCGCCTGCCTGCACACGGCCCACAGCAATGTGGCCCTCTTCGAGGCCGCCGCCGCCGCGCTGCCGGGCGGTGCCCTCAGCCTCACGCACCAGGTCCGCGCCGACCTGCTGCGCGAACCCACAGCCGAGACGCTGGAGGAGGCGGCCGCGCTGCTGCGGGACCTGGCCCGAAACGCCGACGCGGTGCTGCTCACCTGCTCCACCATCGGCGCGGCCGCCGCCCGCGCGCAGGATGCCCCCCGCCCCGTGCTGCGCGGTGACGCCGCGCTGGCCGAGGCCGCGACCCGCCCGGGCGGCTTGGTGGAGGTCCTCTACGCGGCGCCCACCACCGAGGGGCCGACGCGCGCCATTTTCGAGGCCGCCGCCGCCAGGACCGGGGCGGAGATCCGGCTGCACCTCGTCGAGGGCGCCTGGCCGCTCTTCCTGGCCGGCGAGACGTCGGCCTACCACGCCAGCATCGCCCATGTTGCGCGCGACCTCCCGGGGCGGGTGGTGCTGGCCCAGGCCTCGATGGCGGGCGCGGCCGCGCTGCTGCCCGAGGCGCCACCACTGACCGTTCCGGCCATCAGCGTGATGGCCGCGGCAAGGGCCGCGCTCAATGCGCGGAATTCGCGCTAGACTGCGGCTCCACGATTCGCCGGAGCGCGGGAATGGCCTTCATCATCGCCGTCGCACAGCAGAAGGGAGGGGCCGGGAAATCCACCCTCGCCTCCAACCTCGCCGTCGCCTTGCTGCAAGGCAAGAAGCGCGTGGCGCTGCTCGACACCGACCCGCAGGCGAGCCTGACGCGCTGGCACGCCCTCCGCCCCGAGGGTGCGCCCAGCCTCATTTTCGAGGCACCCTCGGGCTGGCGCGTGACCGGCGCACTGGACAAGCTGCGGCGCGACACCGACTTCATCGTGATGGACACGCCGCCCCATGCCGACACCGACAGCCGCATCGCCATCCGCGGCGCCGACCTCGTGCTGATCCCGCTCCAGGCCTCGCTGCCCGACCTCTGGGCGAGCGAGGCGACGATCGCGCTGGCCGAGGCGGAAAAGCGCAACCATCGCCTGGTGCTGAACCGCCTGCCCGCCTCGGGGCGGCTGCGGGACGTGGTGATGGACGAGTTGGCCCGCCGCAAGGCGCCGGTAATGGCGCAGACGCTGGGCAACCGCTCGGCCTTCGCGGCGGCCTTCGCGCTGGGCCAGGGCGTGACCGAGAGCGCGGCACGCAGCCCAGCGGCGGAGGAAATACGGGCGCTGGCGGCCGCCATCGCCAAGCTGAAGGGCAAGTGATGTCGGCGCAGATCGCCTTTGTGCTCCATGTCGTCTTCGCGGCCCTTTGGGTGGGCGGCATGGCCTTCGCCATCCTCGCGCTGCGCCCGGCGCTTTCAGTGCTGGAGCCGCCGCAGCGCCTGGCGCTGATGGGGCGCGTCCACAAGCGCTTCTTCCTGATCGTCTGGCACGCCATGCCGATCGTGCTGCTGAGCGGCTACTGGCTTCTCTTCGGCCATTATGGCGGCTTTCGCGGCGTAGGCTGGCATGTCCACCTGATGCACCTGACAGGCCTCATCATGGCCGGTATCTATCTCGCCATCTTCTTCGGCCCCTGGCGGCAGATGCGGCAGGCCCTCGCGGCGGGCCACCTGCCAGGCGCCGCCGCGGCCAATGACCGCATCCGCCTCCTGGTCACGGGCAACCTGCTGCTGGGCCTTTTCACTCTTGCCATCGCCGCCTGGGGACGCATCGGTTGACGCACAAGCTGACCATCCGCGACGACGATTATCCCGAGCTGGAGGCCGTGGCCGCCATCCAGCGCGGCCTGCACACCTACAACCAGGAGCGCGGCGGCCCCTATGACCGCGAGCCGGTGACGGTGCTGGCGCGCGACGAGGATGAGGCGGTGAAGGGCGGGCTGCTCGGCCTCACCTACTGGAACTGGCTCTTCATCGACTGGCTGTGGCTGGCGCCCGACCAGCGCGGCAAGGGCCTCGGCACCGAGCTGCTGGCCCGGGCCGAGGCGGTGGCCCGCGCGCGCGGCTGCACCGATGCCTATACCGACACCTTCAGCTTCCACGCGCCGCATTTCTGGACGCGCAATGGCTGGGTGGAGGCCGGGCGCCTCGATGGCATGCCCCCGGGCCACGCGCGCATCTGGTATCGCAAGAAGCTCTGAGGCCGCCTCACGGCGCGTGACCCGGGACATGCAGGCTGCAACGAAGATCCCGAGGAGGATGTCCATGCCCCAGTTCACGCGGCGTCCGCCCTTGGCCGTTCCTCTGGCCCCGCCCCTCCGCCGCGAGGGGCGGCACATCCATGCAGGCTGAGCGGCCATGACCGACGACAAGGAAGCCCGCCGCGCCGCCGCGCTGCGCGCCAATCTCCGCAAGCGCAAGGCGCAGCAGCGCGCCCGGGCGGAGGCGCCCGCCGAAAGTGGACGCGAGGCCCCGAACGAGGCTAGACCCCCCTCCTCCGAGCCCCAGCCGAAAGAGCCCTGAATGCCCATCATGCCCGACCACTGGATCCGCCGCATGGCGACCGAGCACGGCATGATCTCGCCCTTCATCGAGGCGCAGAAGCGCGAGGGGGTGATCTCCTACGGCCTCTCCTCCTACGGCTATGACGCGCGGGCGGCCGAGGAGTTCAAGGTCTTCACCAATGTGGACAATGCGGTGGTGGACCCGAAGGAATTCTCCGAGACCGGCTTCGTCACCCGCAAGGGCCCGGTCTGCATCATCCCGCCCAATTCCTTCGTGCTGACCCACACCATCGAGGTGTTCAAGGTCCCGCGCGACATCCTGGTCGTCTGCCTCGGCAAATCCACCTATGCGCGATGCGGGCTGATCGTAAACGTGACGCCGCTGGAGCCGGAATGGGAGGGGCAGGTCACCATCGAGATCAGCAACACGACGCCGTTGCCGGCCAAGGTCTATGCCAATGAGGGGATCTGCCAGTTCCTCTTCCTCCAGGGCGCCAGCGCGCCGGAGGTGAGCTACGCCGACCGCGCGGGCAAATACATGGGCCAGCGGGGTGTGGCACTTCCGAAGCTGTGATGACGGGTCCGTCGTCGTGAACGGCCTGGAGGCCGGCGCCGCCTGTATCGGAGTGGCCGAGTGACCCCCTACCCCTGGCGGAATGTGTTGATCACCGGCGCCGCGGCCGGGTTCGGCAAGGCTCTCGCGGAGGCTTGCGCCGCACCGGGCGTCACGCTCCACCTGGGCGACCTGGATGCGGCAGGCCTGGCCGAGGTCGCGGAGGGTTGCATCGCGCGGGGCGCTCGCGTGGCCAGCATCATCATGGATGTGGGCGACGCCGCGGCCATGGCGGCCTGGATCGGCGGCGCGGGGCCGCTCGACCTGGTGCTCGCCAATGCCGGAATCCTGCCGGAGATCGGCGCCGCCTTCGAATGCCCGGAGCAGGCGCGTCGCATCTTCGAAATCAATGTCACCGGCACGCTGAATACGGCCCTGCCGGCCATCGCCGCGATGGCGAGGCAGACGCCCGGGCCGGATGGGGTGCGCGGGCGCATCGCGGTGGTGTCCTCGATCCTCGCCTTCGTTCCCGCTCCGATGGCGCCCGCCTATTCGGCCAGCAAGGCCGCCGTCCTGGCCTGGGCAGAGGCGATGGACGGCAATGAGCGCGCCCGCGGCATCCGCCTGCACGCGATCTGCCCGGGCTATATCCGGACCGGCCTGGTCACGACGAACCCGATGCCCATGCCCCTGATCATGCGCCCCGCCCGCGCCGCGCGCCTGGCCCTTGAGGGGCTTGCCGCCGGGCATACGCGCGTCTCCTTTCCGCGCCGCGTCCATCTCGGTGTGCGGCTGATCGGCGCCTTGCCGCCCGGGCTTCGGAATGCCGTGATCGCGGGGATTCAGCGCTGGCATCTCCGGCGGTCCGGCAAGCAGCCCTGACGGCCCGAGGCCTGTTAGGAGGCCCGGGATGGCCTCCGGTCGCGCCCCTTCCCTGACTCGCCCAGGCGGGACATGCTGTTACTTCAAGCCTGTCCGGAACCATCCGTGAGGAACCTGCCATGAGCACGCTGGCGCCGATCCATCCTGCCGCCCCGCATCATCTGCCGGTCTTCATCCCCGGGCCGGACGGCAGCGATGGGCTGATGTGGATCACGGGCGGCATCCTGCTGGTTTCCGTGGTCAGCTTCGGCCTGCTCTTCCTGCGGCTGCACACCCTGCCGGAGCGCATGGCCCACCGCACCCACAAGCTGCAATTCGAGATCGTGGCCGTGCTCGGCCTGCTGGCCCTCTTCACGCACAACCACGCCTTCTGGGTGGCCGGCCTGCTGCTGGCGCTGATCGACATTCCCGACATCCTGGGCCCGTTGCGGCGCATTGCCGGGTCCAGCGAGCGGATCGCCGGCCTGCCGCCGGGCAGCGGCGATTCGCCTGAGGCGATCCGGCCGCACGCCAATCCGCCGGCCAAGAAGCGGGCGCACTGAGCCGTGCTGGAAATCATCCTCTGCTCGATGGTCACCATCCTGCCGGACTACCTGTTCCGTCGCTACGCGCAGGGCAAGCGCTTCGGCCATGAGATCACGCTGTTCTCGGTCTGGTTCGAGTTGCGCTGGGGCATCGTCACCTGCCTGCTGCTGGCCATCAGCCTGATCACCGCGGTCTTCTACTTCCACCCGACCAGCGTGCATGTCAGCTCGGTCTTCCGCACCGTGCCCATCGTGCCCCAGATCAATGGCCGCGTGGCCGAGATCTTCGTGCGCGGGAGCGAGCCCGTGCAGGCCGGCGCCCCCTTGTTCCGCCTGGCCGACGAGACCCAGCGCACTTCGGTGGAAACCGCGCGCCGGGCGGTGGCGGAGGTGGATGCGGCGCGCATGGTGGCGCTGGCCGACCTCGCCGCCTCCGAGGCGCGGGTGCTGGAGGCCCAGGGCGCGCTGCAACAGGCGGCCGATGAGCTGGCCACCAAGGTGGCCCTGCGCGACGTGGCCTCGCGCCGCGAAGTGGAGCGCCTGCAGGTGATGGTTCAAACGCGCGAGGCCGGCGTGGCCGCCGCCCAGGCCGCGCGCCAGGCCGTCGCCGCCCGCATTTCCGACCAGATCCCGGCCGAGCGGGCCAGCGCACTCGCCGCCCTGGCCCAGGCCGAGGCCGAGTTGGACAAGACCATGGTCCGCGCCGGCGTCTCGGGCCGGGTGGAGCAGTTCCTCTTGCAGGTGGGTGATGTGGTGAACCCCTTCGCCCGCCCCGCCGGCGTGCTGGTGCCCGATGATCTCGGCCAGCGCAGCCCGCGCCTGGCCGCAGGTTTCAGCCAGATCGAGGCGCGCGTGCTGCGGCCGGGCATGCTGGCCGAGGCGAGCTGCGCCTCCCTGCCCTGGACCGTCATCCCGATGGTGGTGACGCAGGTGCAGGGCTTTGTCGCAGGCGGCCAGATGCGCGGCGGCGATCAGTTGCTGGATGCCCAGCAATTCAGCCGCCCCGGCACGGTGCTGGCCATTCTGGAGCCGCTCTATCCGGGTGGTCTGGACAACGTCATCCCCGGCAGCAACTGCATCGCCAATGCGTATACCTCGAACCACGAGGCGCTGAGCGACCCGGCCACGGGCACCCTGCATGCCATCGCGCTGCACGGGATTGATGCGGTGGGGCTGGTCCATGCCATCCTGCTGCGGATCCAGACGCTGATGCTGCCCTTCAAGGCGCTGGTGCTCAGCGGCCACTGAACCCTCCCATGCAGCCCGGGCGGTTGTCCTAGGCCGGGCCCGGTGGCACATGATCCAGGCTTTGAAGACGGGACTGAGACCGAAATGGACCGGATACGCATCCGCGGCGGCGTGAAGCTGAACGGCACGGTGCCGGTCTCGGGCGCCAAGAACGCGACCCTGCCGCTGATGGCCGCGGCCCTGCTCTCGGACGGGCCGCTGGTGCTGACCAATGCGCCGGACCTCGCCGATATCGCCACCATGCGGGCGCTGCTGGTGCAGCACGGGCTCACGGTCGCGCATGACAAGCAGGCCCGCACCCTCACGCTGTCAGGTGCGGCGACCAACCTCGAAGCGCCCTACGACATCGTGCGGAAGATGCGCGCCTCGGTGCTCGTCCTTGGCCCGCTGCTGGCGCGCTACGGCAAGGCCCGCGTCTCCCTGCCCGGCGGCTGCGCCATCGGCACGCGGCCGGTGGACCTGCACATCAAGGGCCTGGAGCAGCTCGGCGCCGAGATCGACATCCATGCCGGCTACATCGAGGCGCGCGCGCCCGAGGGCAAGCTGCGCGGCGCCAAGATCATCTTCCCCCAGGTCAGTGTCGGCGCCACCGAAAACCTGCTCATGGCCGCCTGCCTGGCCGAGGGCGAGACCGAGCTGGTGAACGCCGCGCGCGAGCCCGAGATCAGTGACCTCGCCATGTGCCTGATGCGCATGGGCGCCCGCATCGAGGGCATCGGCACCGGCACGCTGCGCATCGAGGGCGGTGCGAGCCTGATGCCGGCCACCCACCCCATCGTGCCGGACCGCATCGAGGCCGGGACCTATGCCTGTGCCGCGGCCATCACCGGCGGCACGTTGCATCTGCAAGGTGCGAAAATGGAGCATCTGGGCGCCGTGGCCCGCGTGCTGCGCGATGCCGGCGTGGATGTGGCGGAAACCCATACCGGCCTCACCGTCAGCCGCATGAACGGCTTGCGCGGCGTGGATGTCGTGACCGAGCCCTTCCCCGGCTTCGCCACCGACATGCAGGCGCAGTTCATGGCGCTGATGTGCGTGGCCGAAGGGGCCGCCATGATCACCGAGACCATCTTCGAAAACCGCTTCATGCATGTGCCTGAGCTCATGCGCATGGGGGCCCGCATCAATTTCCACGGCACCTCGGCCATCGTGCGCGGCGTGCCGAGCCTGGCCGGCGCGCCCGTGATGGCGACCGACCTGCGCGCCTCGGTCAGCCTGATCCTCGCCGGCCTCGCTGCTGAGGGCGAGACGATCGTGAACCGCGTCTATCACCTCGACCGCGGCTATGAGCATGTCGAGGAGAAGCTGGCCGCCGTCGGCGCCGATATCGCCCGGCTGCCGACGTGATGGACATGCCCATGACGCTGACCGAAAGCCAGACCGGCACCGGCCTGATCCTGGCGCTGCCCAAGGGCCGCATCCTCAAGGAACTCCGCCCCGTCCTCACGCGCGCCGGCATCGTCCCGGCCGAGGATTTCCTGGACGAGGACAGCCGCCGCCTGCGCTTCGAGACCAATGACCCGATGCTCGACGTGGTGCGCGTGCGCCCCTTCGATGTCGCCACCTTCGTGGCCCATGGCGGCGCGCAGATCGGCGTCTGCGGCGGCGATGTGCTGATGGAATACGACACGGACCAGATCTACGCGCCACTCGACCTCGGCCTTGGCCGCTGCCGCGTCTCGGTGGCGGAGCAGGCGGTGACGGCGGGGCAGGATGACCCCTCCCGCTGGTCGCGCATCCGCGTCGCCACCAAATATCCGAACATCGCCCGCCGCCATTTCTCCGCGCGCGGCGTGCAAGCCGAGGTGGTGCACCTGAACGGTGCCATGGAACTGGCACCCTCACTCGGGCTCTCGCGCGTCATCGTGGACCTTGTGCAGACGGGCTCCACGCTCAAGGCCAACGGGCTGGTCGAGACGGAGGTGATCGCACATGTCACGTCGCGACTCATCGTGAACCGCACCGCCTTGAAGACCCGGCCGGAAGAAATCGCCGGATGGATTGCGCGGTTTCGGGCGGCGCTCACCTAAGACCCAGGGGCGCTGCCCCTGGACCCCGCCAAAGGCCGAAAGGCCTTTGGAAACCATGAGTCAGATATGCAATTCATCCGCACGACCGACGCCAACTTCGAAGCCGCCTTCAGCGCCATCCTCGAAGACGGGCGGGATACGACCACGCGCGTGGACGCGGCCGTCTCGGCCATCATCCAGGAGATCCGCACCGACGGCGACGCCGCCCTGCTGCGGCTCACCACGCGATATGACGGCTGGGCACCCGCCGATACCACCGCGCTGCGCGTGACCACGGCCGAGATGGACGAAGCCGTCGCCAGCATCGAGCCCGCGCTGATGCAGGCGCTCGACCTCGCCGCCAGCCGCATCGAAGCCTTCCACCGCGCGCAACTCCCAGCCGACCTCGTGCTGCCCGGCGCCGATGGCGTGGCGCTCGGGCTGCGCTGGAACGCGCTGGACGCCGTGGGCCTCTACGTCCCCGGCGGAAAGGCGGCCTACCCCTCCTCGGTGCTGATGAACGCCATCCCCGCGCGCGTCGCGGGCGTGGCCCGCCTCGCCATGGTGGTGCCCACGCCAGGCGGCGTGCTGAACCCGCTGGTGCTGGCCGCGGCCCGGCGCGCGGGCGTCACGGAAGTCTGGCGCATCGGCGGCGCGCAGGCCGTGGCCGCACTCGCCTGGGGCACCCACAGCATCGCCCCGGTGGACCGCGTGGTCGGCCCCGGCAATGCCTATGTGGCCGAGGCGAAGCGCCAGGTCTTCGGCCGCGTCGGCATCGATTCCATCGCCGGCCCGTCGGAGGTGCTGATCCTCGCCGATGGCACCAACAACCCGGCCCATGTGGCGATGGACCTGCTGGCCCAGGCCGAGCATGACGAGGCCGCGCAATCCATCCTCATCACGGATGACGCGGGCTTCGCCGAAGCCGTGATGCGCGAGGTGGAGGCGGCACTCACCACCCTGCCCCGCCGCGCCATCGCCGGCGAAAGCTGGTCCCGCCACGGCGCCGTGATCCTGGTGCGGGATTGGGACGAGGCCGTGAACCTCACCAACCGTCTGGCGCCCGAGCATTTGCAGATCATGACGCCCGATCCGCAGGCGCTGTTCGCCCGCATCCGCCATGCCGGCGCCGCCTTCCTCGGCCGCCACACGCCCGAGGCCATCGGCGATTACGTGGCCGGCCCGAACCACGTGCTGCCGACGGGGCGCACCAGCCGCTTCGCCTCGGGGCTGTCGGTGTTTGATTTCCTGAAGCGCACCACCTGGGTCGAGGCCAATGCCGCGGGCCTTACCGCCATCGGCCCAGCCGCGGTCAAGCTGGCCGAGGCCGAGGGCCTGGGCGCGCATGCGGCGAGTGTTGCGATCCGGCTGCAAAGGAACGAAACGCCATGAACCTCGCCCGCCTCCTCGCCGCCCGCGCGGCAGCCGGCAAGCCCATCACCGTCGGCGTCATCGGCGCTGGCAAGTTCGGCGCCATGTTTCTTGCCATGGCGGCCCGCTCGCCCGGCATCCACGTGGCTGTCATCGCCGACCTCTCGCCCGCCAAGGCGCGCGAGAACCTGACCCGCATCGGCTGGACGGCCGAGCAATCCGCCGCCACCACCCTGGACCACGCCCTCGCCACCCGCGCCACCTTCGTCACCGACAACGCGGCCCTGGTGAATGACCCGCGCATCGAGGTGGTGGTGGAATCCACCGGCAACCCCGCCGCCGGCATCCGCCACGCGCTGGCCGCCATCGCCGCCCGCCAGCACATCGTCATGGTGAATGTGGAGGCCGATGTCCTGGCCGGCCCGCTGCTCGCCGCCCGCGCGGCCGAAGCGGGCGTCGTCTATTCCATGGCCTATGGCGACCAGCCCGCCCTGGTGTGCGAGATGGTGGACACCATCCGCGCCATGGGTCTGCCCATCATCGCCGCCGGCAAGGGCACGAAATACCTGCCCGTCTTCCATGCCTCCACGCCCGAGACCGTCTGGGGCCATTACGGCCTGACGCCCGAGCAGGCGCAGGCGGGCGGCATGAACCCGCAAATGTTCAACTCCTTCCTTGATGGCACGAAATCCAGCATCGAGATGGCCGCCATCGCCAATGCCACCGGCCTCCTCCCACCCGAGGATGGGCTCGCCTTTCCGCCCTGCGGCGTGCAGGACCTGCCGCACATCCTCCGCCCCCGCGCCGAGGGCGGCATCCTGCCGCAAAAGGGCATGGTCGAGGTGATCAGCAGCCTGGAGCGTGATTCGCGCCAGGTCGTGGGCGACCTCCGCTGGGGCGTCTATGCCGTCTTCGAGGGCGAGACCGACTACATCCGCCGCTGCTTCTCCGAATATGGCGTGCACACCGACAGCACGGGATATTACGCGGCGCTCTGGCGCCCCTACCACCTGATCGGCCTGGAACTCGCCGTTTCCGTCGCTTCCGTCGCGCTGCGGCGCGAGCCGACCGGCTGCGGCGAGGCCTGGCGCGGCGACGCCGTCGCCACCGCCAAGCGCGCGCTCAAGGCGGGCGAAATTCTGGATGGCGAGGGCGGCGCGATGGTCTGGGGCAAGTGCATCCCCGCCGCCCGCAGCCTGGCGGAACACGCCCTGCCCATCGGCCTCGCCCATGGGGTTAAGCTGCTGCACGACGTCCCGGCGGGCGCGGTCCTGCGCCAATCCGATGTGGCGCTGGACGGCGCGCTCGACGCCGTGCAGGTGCGGCGCGAGATGGAAGCCCTCTCGCGCGCTGCCTGAGCGGGCGCTGCAATAAAACCTTCATCTTTGCAGCCTTGAATGCACGGGAATTTCGGAGTTTCCCGTGTCCCGCATCACCTTCCTTCGCGGCCTCAAGGGCCGTATCACCATGCTCGCGCTGCTGCCCATGCTGGCGGTCGCCATCCTCGCCTCCGCAGCCGGCGTGTATTCCCTCTGGCAATTGCGCAAGGCGCGCATGCAGGCCTCGCTCGACGCAGCCGCGTTCCGCGCCGAAAACATGCTGACCGAGGGCCAGGTGCGCATGGGAACCTATGCCGTGGCGCTCGCGCAGCAGGCCGCACTTGTCCAGGCCATCGCGAGCGGCGATGCGGCCTTGATCCGAAGCCGCATCCTCACCGCCATGGAGCAGTTGCGCGCCAGCGATCCCCGGATCTCCGTGCTGGAAGTCACCGATGCAGAGGGCCGCGTGCTGCTGCGCGGCCACAATCCCAGCCAGGCGGGCGACAACAAATCCGCCGTGCCCGATGTGGCGCGCGCCCTGCGCGGCGAGACGGCGCCCGGCATCACCCTCTCCCCCAGCTCGGGCGAGCTCGCCTATGGCGCGGTGGTTCCGCTGCGGCAGGAGGGGCGCGTCGTCGGCACACTCAAGGTCGCGGGGCGGATGGAAATCAACACGGCGCGGCAGATCGGCCGGCTGATCGACGGGCAGGTGATGCTGATCGGCAATGGCCGCCTCAGCGCCTCCACCGTGGAGGGGCTCGACATGGCCCGCATCGCGCCGCTCCTGGCGCCGGACGCCGCGGCCCGCCGCCCCGCGGGCGAGGTGCGGCCGCTCGGCACCCTGGGCGACCATCGCCTTCGCGTCCTGCCGGTCACCGATGTGTCCGGCCAGCAAAGCGGCGCCATCGTGATCGCGCTGCCCATGGCCGCCTGGTACGCGGCGCAAAATGCCGCCATGGCGACGACATTGCTGGCGGCGGGCCTGGTCCTGCTCATGGCCCTGCCGATCGCGCTGCTGGTCGCACGCCGCATCGCGCAGCCGCTCGAGGGCATGACCACGGCCATGGGCGACATCGCGGCCGGGCGCCTCGACACCACCATCCCCGGCGCCGGCCGGCGTGACGAGATCGGCGCCATGGCTCAGGCGCTGGCCGTCTTCCAGGATCAGGCACGGGAAAAGGAGCGCCTGGAGGCCGAAGCCGCGGCCGGGCAGCGCCTGCGCGAGCGGCGCAGCGGTGCCATGCAGCGCTACACCGAGGATTTCGGCACCTCGGTCGGTGGGGTAATGGAGCGCTTCCGCACCGCGGCCGAGGTCATGCAGTCGGCCGCCGGTGACATGTCGCGCGCGGCGGCACTCACGCGGGCGCAGGTGGATGATGCGGCGGCGGGCTCGGCTGCAACCTCCGAGAATCTCAGTGCCGTCGCCGCGGCTGTGGAGGAGCTCTCGGCCACGGTGGGCGAAATCAGCCGCCAGATCGCCGGCGCCACCACCATCGCCGCCGACGCAGTGCGCGAGGCGCGTGAAAGCGATGACCGGATGCGCACCCTCACCGGCAGCGCGGACCGCATCGGCGATGTGCTGGGCCTCATCTCGGACGTCGCCAACCGCACCAACCTCCTGGCCCTCAACGCAACGATCGAGGCCGCCCGCGCGGGCGAGGCGGGCAAGGGCTTTGCCGTGGTGGCGAGCGAGGTCAAGGCGCTGGCCGCGCAGACCGCAAAGGCGACGGAGGACATCGGCGGGCAGATCCACGCCATGCGCCAGGCCGCCGGCGAGGCGGCGGAGGCCATGCGCGGCATCGCGGGCACCATCGCCCGCGTGGATGAATCCACCTCGGCCATCGCCGCCGCGGTGGAGCAGCAGAGTGCGGCGACGCGCGAGATCACCGGCCGGCTGCAGACCGTCGCCACCGCCACCTCCGGCGTGAGCCAGGCCATGCAATCCGTGGCCGAAACGGCGACGCAGGCGGGGCAGACCAGCGGTGAAGTGCAAGGCGCCGCCGAGCAGGTGGAGAACCAGGCGGCACGGCTGCGCGCAGAGGTGGATGGCTTCCTGGCCAACCTCACCTCCGGCGAAGATGAACGCCGCCGCTTCGATCGCCGTGACGGACAGGGCCGGCGCGCCTGGCTGCTCACCGAGCAGGGCGAGGAGCGCGTCGTGATCCGGGACATCTCGCTGGGCGGCATGGCGCTGGAGACGACGCGCGCCTTGACCGCCGGCACGCCCATCCGCATCGGCTTCGGCGAAACCCGCGATGGCGCCGTGTTGGCCCGCGTGGTGCGCAGCACGGGCGGCGTCCTCGCCGTGATCTTCACGGAAGCCGCCAGTTGCGCCGTGGTGGAGCGGCTGCTGGAGGAGCTGCCCATGGCGGCCTGAGGGGCCTTTCCGGTGGGGCGGCGCCGCGCCTAGACTTGCCTCCAACAACTCGGAGGAAGCGTCTTGAAGAACCTGTTCGACCTGACCGGCAAGGTCGCGATCGTCACCGGCGGTAGCCGCGGCATCGGCCGCGCCATCTGCGAGCGGCTCGCCCAGCATGGCGCCCGGGTCGTCGTCAGCTCCCGCAAGCTCGATGCCTGCCAGGAGGTGGTGGATGGCATCACGGCGGCGGGTGGCACGGCCATGGCGGTGGCCTGCAACATCGGCCGCAAGCCCGAATTGCAGGCGCTGGTGGACGCCGCCATCGCCGCCTATGGGCAGGTGGACGTACTGGTCTGCAACGCGGCGGTGAACCCCTATTTCGGGCCCTCGCAGGACATTCCGGACGAATCCTACGACCGCATCATGAACTCCAACGTGCGGAGCAATCTCTGGCTCTGCCAGATGACCATCCCCGGCATGGCCGAGCGCGGCGAGGGCTCTGTCATCATCGTGAGCTCCATCGGCGGTTTCCGGGGTTCGCCGCGGCTGGGAATCTATGGCGTCTCCAAAGCGGCGGACATGCAGCTGGCCCGGGCGCTGGCCACCGAGTGGGGCCCGCGCGGCATCCGCGTGAACGCCATCGCCCCCGGCCTTGTGCGGACGGACTTCGCCCGCGCGCTGTGGGAGGATCCGGTGAACCTGAAGAAGCGCACGCGCGACACGCCGCTCCTGCGGATCGGCGAGCCCGATGAAATCGCAGGTGCGGCCGTCTTCCTGGCCAGCGCCGCCTCGGGCTTCATGACCGGGCAGAGCATGGTGATCGATGGCGGCGTGCTGGCCGGCCCGCCCCTCCTGGAGGAGTGATGGCCGCCAGCCTCACAGCCTAGACCCTGATCCGCGCTGATAGAAGCGCGGATCAGGGTCTAGCCTTTGCTGAGAGGATGATTCACCGCCTCGGTGATTCCACTTCAGCGGATCATGCTCTAGCTGTTCGGCCCGCGCCCGAGACCGATGGGCTGCCAGCGCTGCAGCGCCGTGTTCTGCAGCACCGCCGGGTTCACGCAGCTCATCGGCCACTTGCCCTGCAGCACCAGCGCCAGTTCGCTGCCCACGCGGCGCTTGCGCGCCTCATCGAACCGCGCCGAGGCCGAGGCCGTGTGCGCGGAGAGGATCACATTGTCCATGCTGAGGATGGGGTTGTTGTGGCTGGGCGGCTCGACCTCCAGCACGTCCAGGCCCGCATAGGCGATCCAGCCCTCGCTCAGCGCCTTGATGAGCGCGGCCTCGTCCACCGTCGGGCCGCGGCCCACATTGAGGAAGATCGCGCTCTTCTTCATCAGGCGGAAGTGCTTCTCCTGCAGCAGCTTGTTGCATTCCGGCCGGGCCGGCGCGTGCATGGAGACGAAGTCGGACTGCGCCATCACCTCGTTCAGCGTGGCGGGCAGCACGCCGTGCTCGCTCATCAGCGTCTCGTCGAGGAAGGGGTCATAGGCGATCATGCGCAGGCCGAAGGGGGCGGCGCGCCTGGCCACCGCGCGCGCCACGCGGCCGAAGCTGATGAAGCCCAGCGTCTGGCCCATCAGGCGCGGGATCTGGAGCAGCGCGGGGCGGCCTTCCTTCCAGCGATGCTCGCGCACCATGCGGTCTTGCTCGATGGTGCGGCGGAAGGTCGCCAGCAGCAGCATCATGCAGTGATCCGCCACCTCCTCGATGAAGGTGTCGGGCACGTTGGTCACGGGAATGCCGGCACGCGTGGCCGCCTTCACATCCACGCTGTCCACGCCGACGGAGCCGAGGCTGATCACCTTGCAGTTCTTCAGACCCGCGATGATCTCCGCCGAGATGGGGATGCCCTTCGCGTAGATCGCATCCGCCGTCGCGGCGGCGGCGAGGAAGCCGGCCGCATCGGTCGGCGCTTCCACGATCTCGGCGTCGAGGCCGGCCAGGGCCTCCATCTCGAGCTCGTAGCCGCCGCCGGCCGTGGTGAAACTGGCGCCTGCGGGCGTCACGATGCGGAACTTCGCCATTGGCGTTTGCCTCCCTGGATTGTGCCACGAGCCAAGCATGCGCCCCTGCCGGCGGCAAGGCCGCGGGCTTGCCAGCAGGCCGGCTTGCGGCAGACTGCGCTGCATCAAATCCGAGGGAGGATATCGCCATGAAAAAGGTTGCATGGGTGACGGGTGCCGGCAGTGGCATCGGCGAGGCGGCGGCCGTGGCCCTCGCCGAGATGGGCATGATCGTCGTGCTGACCGGCCGCACCAAGGCGAAGCTCGACATCGTCGCAGCGCGCATCAAGGCGATGGGTGGCACCGCCCATGTGAAGGCGGCCGACATGGGTAAGGCCGCGGCCGTCCAGAAGGTGGCGGACTTCATCCAGGAGAAGCTCGGCCGGCTGGACGTCATGGTGAACAACGCCGGGGTCAACATCACCGAGCGCCGCTGGAGCAACCTCTCGCCCGAGGGCGTGAAGGAGCTGGTGGATGGCAACCTCACCTCCGCCTTCCACGGCGTGCTGGCGGCGCTGCCCATCATGCGCGCGCAGAAGGACGGGCTGTTCATCCACACGGCCTCGATGGCCGGCCGCTTCGTGAGCCCACTCAGCGGCGCCGGCTACACCGCCAGCAAGCACGGCGTGGTGGCGATGAGCCACTCGCTCAACATGGAGGAATGCGGCAACGGCATCCGCAGCACCGTCATGTGCCCGGGCGAGGTGCGCACGCCCATCCTGGACAAGCGGCCGAACAAGCTCAGCGAAAAGGAACTGGCCGAGATGGTCCAGCCCGAGGATTGCGGCGCGCTGGTGAAGTTCCTGGCCGGCCTGCCGCCCCATGTCTGCATCAACGAAGTGCTGATCACGCCGACCCGCAACCGCGCCTATCTCGCGCAGATGCAGCGCAAGCTGTGATGCGGTGAGGTGCTCTGGGGAGGACGCGATCCTCCCCAACCCCAACTCACGGCGGGTCCAGGGGCGCCACGCCCCTGGCCGGAGGGTCCGGGAGGGCAGCGCCCTCCCGGAGGCAGCCCTCACCGCCCCACGGCATAGCCTTGCATGCCGCGCGGGTTGGCCCCGGCGAAGATCTGGCCATCCGCCTCGCGCCGCGCGCCGGTCAGGCGGCCCTCGCTCCAGTCCCCGCCCAGTTCCGCGCGGTGGCCGCGCGAGCGGAGGGCGGAGAGGACCTCGGGGGCGAAGCGGCCTTCCAGGACGAGCTTCCCAGGCTTGGCGCCGCGCGGCCAAAAGCTGCTGACCCAATGCTCGGAGTGGAAGCTGGGAAGGTCGATCGCCTCCTGGATGTTGAAGCCATGCGCCAGCATGCGGGAGAGCATGATGGGCTGCCACTGGTCCTGCTGCTCGCCGCCTGGCGTGCCGAAGGTCATCCAGGGCTTGCCGTCGCGCAGCACCATGGAGGGCGAGAGGGTGGTGCGCGGCCGCTTGCCCGGCTTGAGGCCGTTGGGGAGCGTCTCATCCAGCCAGAACATCTGGCACCGCGTGCCCAGGCAGAAGCCCAGTTCCGGAATGGCGGGCGAGGATTGCAGCCAGCCGGCCGAGGGCGTGGCGCTCACGAAATTGCCGTCGCGGTCAATGATGTCGATGTGGCAGGTGTCGCCACCCGCGGCACCCAGGCGCGAGACGGTGGGCTCGCCCGTGCCGGCGGCCATGGCCATCTCCTCGGCGCGGCGCACGGCGCCGGCATAGTCCACGCCGCGCACCGGCAGGCCGTCGGGGTTGCCCGGGCGGAATTCCAGCGAGGCGTCATGGCCGATCAGCTTCCGACGCAGCGCCGCGTATTCCGGCGAGAGCAGCGTGGCGAGCGGCACGTCCACGAAATCGGGGTCGCCATAGAAGGCCTCGCGATCGGCGAAGGCGAGCTTCATGGCTTCGGTCACTTGATGGACGTAATCCTCGCCCACCGGGTCCATGGCGGGCAGGTCGTAGCCGGCCAGCAAGGCGAGGGTCTGCAACATGGCCGGCCCCTGGCTCCAGGCGCCGCATTTCAGGACGGTGGTGCCCTGGTAGTCGAGCGTGACCGGCGTCTCGATGCCGGCGCGCCATTGCGACATGTCATGCGCGGTGATCACGCCCGCATGGCGCTGGCCGGAAGTGTCCATGGCGGGCGTGCGGGCGAAGCGCTCGACAGCCTCGGCCACGAAGCCGGAATACCAGACGCGGCGGGCGGCCTCGATCTCGGCCTCGCGCGAACGTCCAGGCGCCTCGGCCTCGCGGAGCACACGCTCATAGGTGTCGGCGAGCGTCGGGTTGGCGTAGAGCTGGCCCGGCTGCGGCCCGCCATTGCGCAGCCACAGCGCGGCGGAGCTGGTCCATTCGCTCTCGAAGAGCGGGCGCACGGTGGCGACGGTCTGGCAGATCCGCGCCACCATATGCGCGCCGTTGCGGGCATAGCCGATGGCATAGGCCAGCACGTCACGCAGGCGCCAGGTGCCGTGGTTCTGCAGCATGGTGGCCCAGGCATCGAAGGCGCCGGGGATCGGGGCGGGCAGGAAGCCCGTGCCCGGCATCATGTCGAGGCCGAGCTTGTTGGTGATGAGGTCCACGCTCAGCCCGGCGGGTGCGGGGCCCTGGCCGCAGATGACAATTTCGCGACCCTGCTTGGCATCGTGCAGGATGATGGGGCAATCACCACCGGGGCCGTTCAGATGCGGCTCGACGATCTGCAGGGTGAAGCCGGCGGCGGCGGCGGCGTCGAAGGCATTGCCCCCGCGCTCCAGCACGGCCATGCCCACCTGGCTCGCCAGCCAATGGGTGGTGGCGACCGCGCCGAAGGTGCCGGCGATTTCGGGGCGGGTGGTGAACATGAGGGTGGCCTTTTCGGATGCGGGCTGATCTGGGCGAAGATGCGGGCTGCGGTCAACCGGGCGGGGCGCTCGCCTGGGTGGCGGTGGCGGGCCCTTCGGGCGCCGGCAAGGATACGCTGCTGCACGCGACCCATGTGGCGCTGGCCGGCGATGCTCGCTTCCATTTTGCCCGCCGCAGCGTGACCCGCCCGCTCACGCCGGGTGGCGAGGCGCATGAGCCGCTGGCACCCGAGGCCTATGAGGCGGCGCTGGCGGCGGGCGAGTTCCTGCTGCATTGGCGGGCCCATGGCCTCGGCTACGGCATCCGGCATGCGGAGGCGCCAGCAGGCCGCGTGGTCATTCTCAGCCTCTCGCGGGCCGTGCTGGAACAGGCGGCGCGGCTGCGCCCGCTCCGGGTGATCGAGGTGACGGCGCCCCCTGCCCTGCTGGCCGAGCGCCTGGCCCGGCGCGGGCGGGAGGATGCGGCCAGCATCGCGGCGCGGCTGGCCCGCGAAATGCCCCTGCCCGCCGGGCTCCATGTCACACGGGTGATGAATGACGGGCCGGTGGCGGCGGGTGCGGCGCGGCTGCGCCAGGCGCTCGAAGCGGTGGCCGCTTCTTGCCTTCATGGCGGTTTTCCGCCATAGGCCAGCCACCGCAGGGCATGGGCCCCGCGGAATCCACACGCGGTGCCCCCTTCCTCACGGCAAGGGTCCGGTCTCGGCTCACCCCCGAGGTTTGCACCGCGGAGGCTCAACCGGACTGATTCGGAAGGAAGTTTTGCAATGGCTATGCCAGAAGTTTCCCTGCGCCAGCTGCTCGAGGCAGGCGTGCATTTCGGCCACCACACGCGGCGCTGGAACCCGCGCATGGCGCCCTACATCTTCGGCGTGCGCAACCAGGTCCACATCCTCGACCTGCAGCAGACCGTGCCCATGCTGGAGCGCGCGCTGCGCACCGTGCGTGACACGGTGGCCGGCGGCGGCCGCATCCTGTTTGTCGGCACCAAGAAGGCGGCGGCGGAGTATGTGGCGGAAGCGGCCACGCGCTGCGGCCAGTACTACGTCAACCATCGCTGGCTCGGCGGCATGCTGACCAACTGGAAGACGATCACGGGCTCGATCAAGCGCCTGAAGGAGATGGATGCCCGTCTCCAGGGCAGCATCGAGGGCCTGACCAAGAAGGAAATCCTGATGCTGAACCGGGAGCGCGACAAGCTCGACCGCGCGCTCGGCGGCATCCGCGAGATGGGCGGCCTGCCCGACATGATCTTCGTGATCGACGTCGTGAAGGAGAAGCTGGCCATCGAGGAAGCCAATACGCTCGGCATTCCCGTGGTGGCCGTGGTGGACAGCAACTGCGATCCCACCGGCGTCACCTTCCCGATCCCGGGCAATGACGACGCGATCCGCGCCATCAACCTCTATTGCGATCTGATCGCCGCCGCCGTCTTCGACGGCATCTCGGCCGAGATGGTGGCTTCGGGCCGCGATGTCGGTGCCATGGCGGAGCCGGTGGCCGAGGATGCGGTGATCGAAGTCGCCGCCGAAGAAGCCCCCGCGGCGCAAGCCTGAACCTTTCGGAGAAGGAGCAACACGATGGCTGAAGTCACGGCTTCCATGGTTCGGGACCTGCGCGATGCGACGGGTGCCGGCATGATGGATTGCAAGAAGGCGCTGGTGGAAACCGGCGGCGACATCGAGGCCGCGATCGACTGGCTGCGCAAGAAGGGCCTCTCCGCCGCGGCGAAGAAGTCCGGCCGCGTGGCCGCCGAGGGCCTGGTGGGCGTCGCCTCCGGTCCGCACGTCGCCGCGATGGTGGAAGTGAATGCCGAGACGGATTTCGTCGCGCGCAATGAGAGCTTCCAGAACTTCGTCTCCGAGGTGGCGGGCCTGGCCCTCTCCGTCGGCGACGATATCGAGGCGCTGAAGGCCGCGACCTATCCGGGCACGCAGCACAGCACCCAGGAAGAGCTGACCAAGCTGATCGCCACCATCGGCGAGAACATGACGATCCGCCGCGCCAGCGTGCTGCGCGTCAGCAAGGGTGCGGTCGCCACCTACATGCACAACGCCGTCAAGCCGGGCCTCGGCAAGATCGGCGTTCTCGTGGCCCTGGAAGGGGAAAACGAGATGCAGGTGATGGAGACGCTGGGCCGTCAGATCGGCATGCATGTCGCGGCGACGCGGCCCGCGGCGCTGGACATCACGGCGGTCGAGCCCTCCGCGCTTGAGCGCGAGAAGGCGGTGCTGACCGAGCAGGCCCAGGCCTCCGGCAAGCCGCCCGCCGTCATCGAGAAGATGGTCGAAGGTCGCATCCGCAAGTTCTACGAGGAAGTGGTGCTGCTGGAGCAGGTCTGGGTGCATGACGGCGAGAGCCGCGTGAAGGTCGTGGTGGAGAAGGCGGGCCTCAAGCTCACCGGCTTCACCCGCTTCGCCCTCGGCGAGGGCATCGAGAAGCAGGTCTCCGACTTCGCGGCCGAAGTGGCAGCGACCGCCGGCGTTTCCTGACGGCGACCGGCCGGCCGGGCCCAAGGGTCCGGCCGGCCTCCCTTTTTAGGCAAGACCGCCTCCCCGGTGGCGGCGAGCGCTTGCGGCGACCCGCCCCCCTGCTATCGTCGCACCAACCGCCAAGGAACCGGCCCTCAAGATGAGCGAACCGCCACGCTACAAACGCGTCCTGCTGAAGGTCTCGGGCGAGGCCCTGATGGGTGATCGCGCCTATGGCCTCGATGTCACGACGGTCAAGGCCATCGCGCAGGACATCAAGGGCGTCGTGGATCTGGGGGTCGAGGTCGCGCTGGTGATCGGCGGCGGCAACATCTTCCGCGGCATCGCGGGTGCGGCGACGGGCATGGATCGCGCCCAGGCCGACTATATGGGCATGCTGGCCACCGTGATGAACGCGCTCGGCATGCAGTCCGCCCTTGAGAAAATCGGCGTGCAGACGCGCGTGCAATCCGCCATCGAGATGAGCTCGATCTGCGAGCCCTATATCCGCCGCCGCGCCATGCGCCACATGGAGAAGGGGCGCGTGGTGATCTTCGCGGCCGGCACGGGCAATCCCTTCTTCACGACCGACACGGCGGCGGCCTTGCGCGCGGCCGAAATGGGCTGCCAGGCGCTGTTCAAGGGCACGCAGGTGGATGGCGTCTATGACAGCGACCCCCGCAAGAACCCGGATGCGCTGCGCTACACCAGCCTCACCTATCTCGAGATGCTCTCACGCGACCTGGCCGTGATGGACGCGGCCGCGATCTCCGTCGCGCGCGAGAACCACCTGCCCATCGTCGTCTTCAACATTCACGAGCCCGGCGCCTTTACCGCCGTGATCCGCGGCGAAGGCCGCTTCACCACCGTCACCGATACGCCCTGAAAGTCCCCGACCATGGCCGCTCCCCCACCCGACCGACAGGTTCTGAAGACCGATCTGGTGCGCCGCATGGATGGCGCGCTGGACACCCTGAAGAAGGAGTTCACCGGGCTCCGCACCGGCCGCGCCAGCCCCTCGCTGCTGGAGCCGATCCGCGTCGAGGCCTATGGCAACAACCAACCCCTCAGCCAGGTGGGCAATGTCTCGGTGGCCGGCCCCTCCATGTTGCAGGTGCAGGTCTGGGACCGTTCGGTGGTGAAGGCCGTGGAAATCGCCATCCGCGATTCGGGGCTGGGCCTGAACCCGCAATCCGAGGGCCAGACGATCCGCGTGATGCTGCCCCCGCTCACCGAGCAGCGCCGCAATGAACTGGCGAAGACGGCGGCCAAGTATTCCGAGGGCTGCAAGGTCTCCATCCGCGGCGTGCGCCGCGACGGGATGGAGCAGATCCAGGCCTGGAAGAAGAAGTCCGAGATCGGCGAGGATGACGCCAAGCGCTGGTCGGACGAGGTCCAGAAGCTGACCGACGAATACGTGAAGAAGATTGATGTCCTGCTCGCCGAGAAGGAAAAGGACATCAAGACCGTTTGATGAGCGCGCACCCGGCTCCGGCGGCGGGTGTGGGGGCGGAGACGCCCCGGCATGTCGCCATCATCATGGATGGCAACCGCCGCTGGGCCCAGGCGCGTGGGCTTCCCGTGGCCCTCGGCCACCGCGCGGGGGCGGATGCGGCGCGCCGCGCGATCGAAGCCGCGATCGGCGCCGGCGTCTCCTGGCTGACCCTGTTTGCTTTCTCCTCCGAGAACTGGTCCCGGCCGGCCGATGAGGTGCAGGAACTCACCCTGCTGTTGCGCCACTACCTGCGCGCCGAGGTCACGCAGCTCACCAAGGAAGGTGTGCGCCTGCGCGTCATCGGCGACCGCGCCCGCTTTGGCGAGGAGACGCAGAAGGCCATGGCCGCGGCCGAGGAAGTGACGGCCGGCGGCCAGCGACTCAACCTCACCATGGCCATCTCCTACGGGGCGCGGGCCGAAATCCTGGCCGCGGCGCGGGCCGTGGCCGCCGCCGCCCAGCGCGGCGAACTGGACCCCGCCCGGCTGGATGAGGCGAGCTTCGAGCGGCACCTTTTCACCGCCGGCATGCCCGACCCGGACCTGATCATCCGCACCTCCGGCGAGCAGCGCATCTCGAACTTCCTGCTCTGGCAGGCCGCCTATGCGGAGCTGATCTTCCAGCCCGTCCTCTGGCCGGATTTCGGCGCCGAGGATTTCAACGCGGCCCTGGCCGCCTATGCCGCACGCGAGCGGCGCTTCGGCGCGCGCACCGGCTGATGCGTTCGCGCTGATGGCCCAACTCGCGGATCTGCGCGCAAGGGTGCTGACCGCCTCCATCATCGGGCCGGTGGCGCTCTTCTGCATTTGGCAGGGGGGCGCCTGGTGGTCGGCGCTGATGCTGCTCTGCGTGCTGGGGCTGGGCTGGGAATGGGTGCGGCTGTGTGGCGGGCGCGGGCGTGGCCGGGCGGGGGCGCTGGTGCTGGTGCCCGTCCTGGCCGGCGCGCTGTGCGCCGTGCTGAACTTCCCGCTGCTGGGCCTGATGCTGGTTGCCATCGGCGCGGGGCTGGCCTGGTGGCTGGCCGGGGAGTTATCCGGCTGGTGGCTGGGTTTCGGCGTGCTCTATATCGGCCTGGCTGGCATCGCCCTGTTGGAATTGCGGCATGACGGCGCGGCGGGAAAGGGCAATGTGGTCTTCCTGTTCCTGGTCGTCTGGGCCTCCGACATCTCGGCCTATTTCACCGGGCGCTTCCTGGGCGGGCCCAAGCTCGCGCCGGCCATTTCGCCCAACAAGACCTGGTCCGGGGCGCTGGGCGGGCTGCTGGGCGCCATGTTGGTCGGGCTGGGCGCGGCCCTGGCGCTGGGCGGCGGGGCGCCGTTGGGGGCCCCACTGGGCGCCATTGCGGCTGTCGCCTTGCTGCTGGGCCTTGCCACCCAGTCGGGTGACATGTTTGAGAGTTGGATCAAGCGGCGCTTCGGCGTGAAGGATTCGTCCGGGCTGCTGCCCGGGCATGGCGGGCTGCTCGACCGACTGGACGGCGTTCTCGCCGCCGCCCCGGTCGCGGCCCTGATCGGCCTGGCCTCCGGGCCCGGGGTTCATGTGTGGAGATGGGTGTGACGGATTCCTCGGCGCGCAGCGTCACCGTGCTCGGCAGCACGGGTTCGATCGGGCGCAGCACCATGGCGCTGCTGGATGCGGCTGAGCCCGGCCAGTTCCGCGTGCGCGCCCTGGTGGCCGGCCGGGACGTGACGACGCTCGCGGCCCAGGCCCGCGCCCACCGGGCCGAACTGGCCGTGGTGGCCGATGAAGCCTGCCTCCCCGCCCTGCGCGAGGCGCTGGCGGGCTCGGGCATCGAGGTCGCGGCCGGCGCCGAGGCGGTGATCGAGGCCGCGCGCCGCCCGGCCGACTGGACCATGGCGGCCATCGTCGGCGCCGTGGGCCTGAAGAGCACCATGGCGGCGCTGACCCGCGGCGGGACGCTGGCGCTGGCCAACAAGGAAAGCCTGGTCTGCGCGGGGCAGATCATCCTCGACCTCGCCGGCAAGCACGGCGCGACCCTGCTGCCCGTCGATTCCGAGCACAACGCGATCTTCCAGGCGCTCGACCCGCGGGACCCGCGGGTGATCGAGAAGATCATCCTCACCGCGTCCGGCGGCCCCTTCCGCGACTGGAGCCTCGGCCAGATGCGGGCGGTGACGCCCGAGCAGGCGGTGCGCCACCCGGTCTGGAGCATGGGGGCCAAGATCAGCGTGGACAGCGCCACCATGTTCAACAAGGGGCTGGAGCTGATCGAGGCGGCGCGCCTGTTCCCGGTGCCGGCCGAGCGGATCGAGGTGCTGGTGCACCGGCAATCCACCGTGCACGGGATGGTGCAGTACAGCGATGGCTCGCTGCTGGCGCAGCTGGGCTCGCCGGACATGCGCACGCCCATCGCCCATTGCCTGGCCTGGCCCGGCCGCATGGAAGTGGACGTCCCGCGCCTCGACCTCGCGGCCCTGGGCCGTCTCGATTTCGAGTCGCCGGACCCGGTCCGTTTCCCGGCGCTCCGCCTGGCGCGTGAGGCGCTGCAAGCCGAGGGCGGTGCGCCCTGCGTGCTGAATGCCGCCAATGAGGTCGCCGTCGGCTTGTTTCTCGAAAAGCGGCTGGGCTTCCTGGACATCGCGGCCGTGGTGGAGGACACACTCTCCGCCCTGGCCGGGCGCGGCGTGCCCGATCTCGCCGCGGTGCTGGAATTGGACCAGGCGGCACGCCACATCGCAAATGGCCTGGCGGCCCATCGCGCCGCCGCCTGACGGAGCCTGACCTTGCTGGATTTCCTGCCCGACGCCGCGCGGACCATTCTCGCCTTTCTGGTGGTCTTGGGCGTCCTGATCTTCTTTCACGAGCTCGGCCACTACGCCGCCGCGCGCTGGCGCCGGGTGCATGTGGATGCGTTCAGCATCGGCTTCGGCCGCGCCCTGCTGCGCTGGACGGACAAACGCGGCACCGAATGGCGCCTCGCCTGGATCCCGCTGGGCGGCTACGTGAAGCTGCACGGGCAATCGCCGCTGGACGACACGCCCGAGGCCGATCGCGTGCCCGAGCGCGCGGGCGAGACCTTCCATGACAAGCCGGTGAAGGACCGCGCCATCATCGTGGCCGCCGGCCCGGTCGCGAATTTCGTCCTGGCCATCCTGCTCTTCGCCGCCCTGTTCGCGACGCATGGCGTACCGCGCGGGCTTACCACCATCTCCGCTGTCGTGCCCGCCTCGGCGGCCGAGCGCGCGGGGCTGCAGCCGGGTGATGTCGTCGTCTCGCTGGACGGCCAGCGCATCACCCGCTTCGACCAGGTGCAGCGCCACATCCAGCCCCGCGCCGGGCAGGAGGTGCAGGTGCAGGTGAATCGCGACGGGCGGGAGCTGACGCTGACCGCCGTGCCGGCCGCCCAAGCGCGAGGGGATTCGGCGCGGGGCGATTCGGCCCCGGTCGGCGTGCTCGGCATCCAGGGTGGCCGGGCGCAGTTCGAGCGGTTGGGCCCGATCGACTCGCTTTGGGCCGGCACGGTCCAGACCGCCGAGGTGAGCTGGCAGACGCTGGTGGGCATCGGCGAGATGTTCGCCGGCACGCGCAGCCCGAAGGAGCTGGGCGGCCCGATCCGCATCGCCGAGGTCTCGGGCGAGGCGGCGACGCTCGGCATCGTGCCGCTGGTCAACCTGATGGCGCTGCTTTCCGTGAGCCTCGCGCTGTTGAATCTGTTCCCGATTCCGCTGCTGGATGGCGGCCATCTGATGTTCTATGCCGCCGAGGCGATCCGCGGGCGCCCCTTGCCGCCCCGGGCGCTGGAATACGGCTTCCGGGCCGGTTTCGCGGTCCTGATCGGCCTTTTTCTGTTTGCAACCTGGAACGATATCGCGCATGGCGGCATTGGCCGCTGGGTCGCGGGGTGGATCGGATGAACTTCGACAAACTCTCGGGGTGGCGGCCCCCGGCGCCTGAGGCTATGGTCCGGCCGCTTTCCCGAGGCCGAAACAGGGTGGGTTCCCGCTTGACAATGAAACTACATCCGATCCTGTTCGTGGCGGCCGGCCTGACGGTCCTGGCCCCCGTGCCGTCCGAGGCGCAGAACCGCCCCCGGCCTGCGCCGGCGCGCGCCGAGCAGCCGGGCGGCGTGATCACGGCGGTCGAGATCCGCGGCAACCAGCGCATCGAGATCGACACGATCCGCAGCTACATGCTGCTCGGCCCCGGCGACCAGTATGATAGCGACCGCGCGGACCGCTCGCTGCGCAGCCTGTTCGCGACCGGCCTGTTCCGGGACGTCAACATCGCACGCGACGGTTCGCGCCTGATCGTGACGGTGGCGGAAAACCCGCTGGTGAATCGCGTCGCCTTCGAAGGCAACCGCCGCGTCTCCGACGACAATCTGCGGCCTGAGGTGCAGCTGCGCCCTCGCGCCGTCTTCACGACGCAGATGGTGCAGGCCGACCGCCAGCGCATTCTCGACCTCTATGCCAGGCGCGGCCGCTTCGCGGCGCGGGTCGAGCCCAAGGTGATCGAGCTCGACCAGAACCGCGTGGACGTGGTCTTCGAGATCACGGAGGGCGATGCCGCGCTGGTGGCGCGGGTCAACTTCGTGGGCAACCGCGCCTATTCGGACGCACGCCTGGCTGACGTGATCTCGACCAAGGAATCGGCGTGGTACCGCTTCCTCTCCTCCTCCGACACCTTCGATCCGGACCGCCTGAACTTCGACCGTGAATTGCTGCGCCGCTACTACCTGCGGACCGGCTTCGCCGATGTGCAGGTCGGCGCGGCCACGGCCGAGCTGGCGCCGGACCGCAGCGGCTTCTTCCTGACCTACAACGTCACGGAAGGCCCGCGCTACACCTTCGGGACGGTCGAGATCACCTCGGCCTTCCCGAGCCTGAACCCGGCCGACCTGCGCCGTTTCCTGGAGATCAGCCCGGGCAGCGTCTACAATGGCGATGCGGTGGAGCGCAGCGCGCAGGCGGTGGCCGATGGCGCGAACCTGCGCGGCTTCCCCTTCGTGGATGTCCAGCCGCAGATCACGCGCGACACCGAGAACAACACGATCAACATCACCTTCGCGGTGAATGAGGCGCCACGCGTCTTCGTCGAGCGCATCGACATCAACGGCAACACCCGCACGCAGGACCGCGTGATCCGCCGCGAGTTCCGCCTCGCGGAGGGCGACGCCTTCAATGCGGCGCAGGTCCGCCGCTCGCGCGAGCGGCTGCGCAACCTCGGCTATTTCTCGGATGTGCAGATCGCCAACTCGCCTGGCTCCGCGCCGGACCGGACGGTGCTGACCACCCAGGTGGTGGAGCGCGCGACGGGTGAAGTCAGCATCGGCGGCGGCTTTTCGACGGATGCCGGCTTCCTGGCCGATGTGGGCCTGCGGGAGCGCAACCTCTCCGGCACCGGCATTGATGCGCGCATCAATGCGACGCTGGCGCAGCGACGCAGCCAGATCGACATTTCGGCCACCAACCCGCAATTCATGGACCGCAACCTGGCGGTGGGCGCGGACCTGTTCTTCATCCAGCGGAACCTGCAGACGATCTCGCAGTTCAGCGAGCGGCGCGGGGGCTTCGCCATCCGCGCGGGCTACGAGTTCAACGAGCGGCTGCGGCAATCCTGGTCGTACAGCCTGATCAACCGCGAGATCTACAACATCCAGCCGGGGGCCTCGATCTTCATCACGGAGCAGGCCGGGACGACACTGCTCAGCCAGGTCAGCCAGACGCTGGCCTATGACACGCGCGACAACTTGATCGAGCCGCGCCGGGGCTACCTCGTGCGCCTGGGCACTGACTTTGCGGGCCTCGGAGGCGATGTGGCCTTCTTCCGCGGCCGCATTGACGGCGCGCTCTTCCTGCCCTTCGAGCAGGTGCTGGGCCACCCGGACTATGTGCTCAGCATCTCGGGCAGCGTGGGCTACATCGAGCCCTGGAACCCGAATTCGAACCAAGAGCGCATCGTGGACCGCTTCTTCCTGGGTGGCGAAAACCTGCGCGGCTTCGCGCTGGCCGGCGCCGGTCCGCGCGACCTGCAGACGAATGACTCGCTCGGTGGCCGCCGCCTCTGGACCCAGAGCACGGAGATGCGCTTCCCGCTGCCGGGCATCCCCTCGGAGATCGGCCTGCTGGGCCGCGCCTTCGTGGATGTGGGCGCCTTGTGGGACACGGTGTCGGGCCCCAACATCGGCACCTCCTCCGCGCCGCGCGTTGGCACCGGCGTGGGCATTTCCTGGCGGAGCCCCTTCGGCCTGATCAACATCGACCTGGCCCAGGCGGTGGTGAAAGAGTCCTACGACCAAACCCAGATCTTCCGTTTCGGCTTCGGGACGCGCTTCTGAGCGCGCAGACAGGTACACGACATGACATCCTTTCGATACGCGCTGGCCTTGTTGCTGGTGTCTGGGTCCGGCCCGGCCCTCGCGCAGCAGAACCAGGAATGGTTCGTGCCCGGCCAGGGCGGCCAGCGTCCGCAGGCACAGCCGCAGCCGCAGCGGCCGCCCCAGGGCCAGCCCGCCCAGCGTCCGCCCCAGGCGCAGCCCGCCCAAAGGCCGGCCGCCCTGCCCGCCGGCTCGCCGCCGCCCGCCGCCGTCATCGGCATCGTGGACATTCCTGAGATCCAGCGCCTCTCCACCGCCTTCAATCAGGTGCGCGAGGAAATCGAGCGCCGCCGCTCGCGCCTGAACGAGGACCTCCAGCGCGAGCAGAATGGCTGGCGCGAGGCGCAGCAGGCGCTCTCCGTGCAGCGCACGCAGATGACACCGGACCAGATCCGGAGCCGCGAGCGCGAGCTGCAGGACCGCATCACCGACAGCCAGCGCATCTTCCGCAACCGCAGCCAGGCGATCGAGCAGGCCGCCCAGCAATCCCTCATGCAGATCGAGGAAGCGCTGGCGGGTGTGGTGCGCCAGGTGGCGGCCAGCCGGTCGGTGAACATCGTGGTGCCGCGCCCGCTCGTCATCATGAACGACCCGGGCTTCGACCTGACGGAGGAAGTGGCCCAGCAGTTCAACCGCGCGCTGCGGCAGGTCACCATCGCCCCCGATTCCGACGGCGCGAACCCGCCCACCCCTCCGGCGCCGCCGGCCCGCCCGGCCGCGCCTGCGCCCGCGCAGCAGCCCCGCCGCAACTGATCTCCAGCAGGACGGGCGCGGGGCCGGCATGGCGGACGAAAGACGATTCCTCGGGCCACCGCGGCTCACCTCACTGGCCGCCATCCTTGATGCCTCCGGCGGTGACGGGGCCTCGCGCGATCCAAGCCGGCTCTTCGAGGGCGTCGCGGCCCTCGATACCGCGACGCCATCCCAGGTGAGCTTCTGCGAAGGCCGCGCCTATCAGGCGGCCCTCGCGCAGACCCAGGCGGGCCTGATCCTCGTCAGCGCCGATCTGGCCGCGGCAGTGCCGGCGGGCAGCCTGGCCGTGGTGTGCCGGGACCCGGCCCTGGCCTTTGGCCGCGTCGCGTCCCTGTTCCATCCGGTGACGCCGCCCAGCGGCCAGATCCATCTCTCCGCCGTCATCCACCCGGAGGCCAGGATCGGCGAAGGCACCGAGATCGGCGCTGGCGCGGTCATCGAGGCCGGGGCCGAGATCGGCCGAGACTGCCGCATCGCCCCCTTCGTGCTGATCGGCGCGAAGGTGGTGCTGGGCGATGACTGCATCATCCACAGCCATTGCAGCGTGACCCATGCCATCCTCGGCCGGGGTGTGGTGCTGCATCCCGGTGCGCGCATCGGCCAGGAAGGCTTCGGCTTCAACACCACGGCGGATGTACGCTTCATCACCGCCCCGCAACTGGGCCTGGTCCGCCTGGGCGATGCGGTGGAGATCGGTGCCAATAGCTGCGTGGATCGCGCCGCGCTGGGCGAGACGGTGCTCGGCCCCGGCACGCGCATCGATAACCTCGTGCAGGTTGGCCACAATGTCCGCACCGGTCGCGGCTGCGTTCTGGTCTCGCAGGTCGGCGTCTCGGGCTCGACCACGCTGGGCGACTATGTGCAGGCCGGCGGGCAGGCGGGCATCACGGGCCATCTGAACATCGGCAGCAAGGTGCGCATCGGCGCCCAGGCCGGCGTGATGAACGACGTGCCGCCGGGCATTGAGGTGCTCGGCTCCCCCGCCGCCCCTAAGAAGGAGGCGATACGCGCGATGTTGATCCTGAAGCGCCTCGGCAGCGAATCCCGCCCCGCGGCCAAGCCAAAATCGGAGTGATGGAGATGGATGAGGCCGCCCCGCCCAGCGCCGTGATCGGCAGCTACAATATCGCGCAGATCATGCGGGCGATCCCGCACCGCTACCCCTTCCTGCTGATCGACCGCGTCGTGGACCTCGTGATCGGGGAATCTGCTGTCGGCGTGAAGAACGTCTCGATCAACGAGAACTTCTTCCAGGGCCATTTCCCCTCCGAGCCGGTGATGCCGGGCGTCCTACTGATCGAGAGCATGGCGCAGACCGCGGCCGTGCTCGTCGTGGCCACGCTGGGGCCGGATGCCGAGGGCAAGCTCGTCTATTTCATGTCCATCGAAGGGGCGAAGTTCCGCCGCCCGGTGGTGCCCGGGGACCAGGTGATGGTCCATGTGACGAAGGTGCAGCGCCGGATGAATGTGTGGAAATTCTCGGGCCAGGCCCGGGTTGACGGCCAGGTCGTGGCCGAGGCGACCTTCGCCGCCATGATCCGGGACCGGTGAGCCCCGTGGATCGCATCGCGGGCAGCGCGCATATCCATCCCACGGCGATCATCGAGCCCGGCGCCCGCATCGGCGCGGGTTGCCGCATCGGGCCCTACAGCATCGTCGGCGCTTCCGTCGTGCTGGAGGAGGGCGTCGAGCTCACCTCGCACGTCGTGATCGAGGGCATGACCACGATCGGCGCCGAGGCGAAGCTCTCGCCCTTCGCCTCCGTCGGCCTCCCGCCCCAGGACCTGAAATACAAGGGCGAGCCGACCGGCGTGGTGATCGGCGCCCGCACCCAGCTGCGCGAGCATGTGACCGTGCATCGCGGCAGCGTGGGCGGCCAGGGGATGACCCGCATCGGCGCCGATTGCCTGCTGATGGCCTGCAGCCATGTCGGCCATGACAGCCGCCTGGGTGACCGCGTGATCCTCGCCAATAATGTGATGCTGGGCGGCCATGTGCAGCTGGGCGAGCAATGCTTCCTGGGCGGTGGGGCCGCGATCCACCAGATGGTGCGCGTGGGACGGCACGCGATGGTGGGCGGCCTCGCCGGCGTCACCAACGACATCCCGCCCTTCGGCAATGTCTTCGGCCTGCCCGCGCGCCTGGTCGGCCTCAATGTGGTCGGCCTGCGCCGCCGCGGCTTCTCGCGCGAGAACCTGCATGCGCTGCGCTCGGCCTTCCGGCTGCTGTTCCGCGAGCCCGGCACCTTCGCCGCACGCATGGACCTGGCCGAGCAGCGCTTCGCCGGCGACGTGCTGGTGGAGGAGGTCCTGGCCTTCCTGCGCTCCGAAGATCGCAAGCGCGAGCTGATCCGCCCCGGCCGCATGGCCGCCGAACTGGGCGGTGACGAGGAAGAGGCTTGAAGCTCGGCCTGGTCGCCGGCGGCGGCCCCTTCCCCGCACGCGTGGCCGCGGCCGCGACGGCGAGCGGGCATGAGGTCTTCGTCGTCCTGCTGCGCGACTTCCACGACGACGCGGCCCTGCGCGCCTACCCTCACTTGGAGGAGCGCGTGGGTGCGGGCGGCACCATCATCCAGCGGCTGCGCGCCGAGGGGATCACGCATCTCGTGCTCTGCGGCAAGGCCAAGCGTCTCTCGCCGCTGACGCTCTGGCCCGATGCCTGGATGGCGAAGGTCATTGCACGGCTCGGCAAGGCGGTCTTTGCGGGCGACGACACGCTGCTGCGCAATTTCATCGGCATCCTGGGCGAGGAAGGCTTCGAGGTCCTGGCGCCGCAATCGCTGCTGCCGGCCAGCTCCGCCGCCCCCGGGCTGCTGGCGGGCGATGCGCCGGACGAGATGGCGCGGGCCGACATCATCCGCGGCATCGGCGTGCTGCGGGCGCTCGCCGACCATGATGTGGGCCAGTCCATCGTGGTCCAGCAGGGCCTGATCCTGGGCATCGAGGCGGTGGAAGGCACGGATGCGCTGCTGGCGCGTGCCGCCAGCCTGCGCCGCGACGGGCCGGGCGGCGTACTGGTGAAGCTTGCCAAGCCGCAGCAGGAATTGCGGGTGGATGCGCCTGTTGTCGGCTCCATCACCGTGCGGCACGCGGCGGAAGCCGGCCTGCGCGGCATCGCCATCGAGGCGGGCCGCACCATATTGGCCGATGGCGATGGCCTGCTGGCGGAAGCCCGCAAGCACGGGCTTTTCGTTGTTGCGATCGAACCCGAGGCTTATGCGCGGCCAGGCTGACCGCGCCTTTCATCCAGGAGAGAAACGATGGACCATCCCTTCCGCTACCTGCACACCATGCTGCGCGTGGGCGACCTCGATCGCAGCATCGCCTTCTACACGACGCATCTCGGCATGCGGGAATTGCGCCGCAATGACGTGCCGGACGGCAAGTACACGCTGGTCTTCCTGGGTTACGGCGATGAGAAGAGTGAGACGGTGCTGGAGCTGACCTACAATTACGGCGTCACCAGCTACGAGATGGGCGGCGCCTTCGGCCACCTCGCCGTCGGCGTGCCCGACATCTACGGCGTCTGCGAGCAGATGCGCGCGGCCGGCGTGAAGATCTCGCGCGAGCCGGGCCCCGTGAAGTTCGGCACGACGCTGATCGCCTTCATCGAGGATCCGGACGGCTACAAGATCGAGCTGATCCAGCGGAAGTAGGAAAATTGCCTCCGGCGGCTGGGGCCATTGGCCCCAGACCCCTCGACCGCGCGGCCTTGCGAGGTCAACACCAAGGATTGGGGTCTGGGGCCTTTCGGCCCCAGCCGCCGGAGGCCCTTCGACTTAAAGATACTTCACCAGAAACTCCGCCGTCCGCCCATTGGCGATGGTGGCCGCCCGCGCATCCCAGGCGTGGCCGCCCATGCGGGCGAAAGCGTGGTCCACGCCCGGATAAACATGGCAGGTCACCTTCGGGTGCCCGGCCAGGCCTTCCGTGATCGCCTTCTGCGCGGCCGGCGGTACGAACTTGTCGAGCTCCGCGATGTGCATCAGCAGCGGGCCCTGCATGCCCGGCGCGTCGGCCAGCAGCCCCTCGATGCCGACCCCGTAGTAGCTGACATTGCAGTCGGCGTCGGTATGCGCCGCCGTCTTGAAGGCCATCCGGCCACCCAGGCAGAAGCCCATGGTGCCGACCTTGCCATTGGCGCCCGGCAGGCTGCGCGCGGTGGCGATGGTGGCCTTCAGATCCTCCAGCCCCTTCTCCTGGTCGAAGCCGTTGAACAGCGCGAAGGCGCGGTCCCATTGCGCCTGGCCGGCATCCGGGTCGAGCTGCACGCCCGGCTCCTGGCGCCAGAAGAGATCGGGGGCGACGGCGATGAAGCCCATATCGGCGACCCAAGCGGAGAGCGAGCGCATGGCGGCGTTGATGCCGAAGATCTCCTGGATCATGACGACAACCCCGCGCGCCTCCGGCGCGACAACACCCGTCGGCTGCTGTGTCTTCGGGGTCACAACCAGGCAATCAAATGAACCGCTGCCATCGGTTGCGGCGATCTTGATGGTGGACATGGCGTCATCTCCCTTGGCGCAAACCTCGATGGCCGCCATTTAGCCAAGGATGGATCGCCGCGCCATGCTGACCTCCGTGACATTGGGCCTTGCGGCGCCTGCCCTGGCGCGCGCGGCGACGGAGGCGGGGCTTGCGGCCGCGGGCTGGACGCACGGCGAATATGACGGCATCCGCCCCGCCAGCTTCCGCAGCCTGCCGGATGGCGTGGCGCTGGAGGGCCAGGGTGCCGGCAGCTTCGTCTGGCGGCGCGTCGAGGGCGCGCCCGCCTGCCTCACCTGGCGCTGGCGCGTGGATGCGGCCCCCCCGCCCACCGACCTCACGCGGCGCGGCGGCGATGACCGGGCGGTGGCTGTCGCGGTCGGCTTCCAAGGCTGGCCCAGCCGCTCCACGGTCTGGCAGCGGATGCAGCATGGCGTGGCGCAGGCGCGGGCCGGCAGCCATTCCCTGCCCCGGAGCGTGCTGATCTATGCCTGGGGCGGCACCGGGCAGGAGCCGCCGACCTTCTACAGCCCCTGGCTGAGCGGCCTGGGCAAGGTGCGCATCCTGCGCCCGGCGCAGACGCCGACCGGGCGGTGGTATGAGGAGCGGGTTGATCTTGCAAAGGATTGGCGCGAGGCCTTCATCGGCGACCCGCCACCGCTGCAGGAAATTGCCATCGGCACCGATGCCGACGATACACAAGCCCGGATTTCGGCCATGGTCGAGCGAATCCGCTTCACCCGCTGCGCCTAGGAGAGACGATGCCGATCGAACGCAAGGAATTCCGGGACGCCATGGCGCGGCTGCCGGCCGCGGTGAATATCGTGACGACCGATGGCCCGGCGGGCCTGGGTGGCTTCACGGCGAGCGCCGTGTGCAGCGTGACCGACAGCCCGGCCACCCTTCTGGTCTGCATGAACCGCAGCGTCTCCTCCTGCGAGGCCTTCCGCGCCAATGGCGTGCTGGCCGTCAACACCCTGTGCGGCACGCAGCAGGACCTCTCGACGATCTTCGCGGGCTTCACCGGCGTGGATGGGCCGGGGCGTTTCGAATTCGGCAGCTGGCGCAAGCTGCACACCGGGGCACCCGTGCTGGAGGGCGCGCAGGTGGCGTTTGACGGGCGCATCACCGATGTGATCGAGAAGGGCACGCATCTCGTGATGTTCGTCGAGATCGAGGCGATCCGCACGGCCGAGGGCGTGGAAGCCGCGCTGCTCTATTTCGCGCGCGACTATCACCTGGTCGGCAAGGCGGCATAGGCGCTCAGGACCGCCTTGTCACAAAGCCAACTTGCGTTCGCAAGCGGAGCACAAAGTCCCGGTCAGGGGTCCGTCCGACATCACGAACGTTCCAAAGTCCCGATTCACGGATGGCGGATGACGGCGCGTGTTTGCCGAGCCAAGCTGCCGAAGCCGGGTCAAGGCCCCGTGCGGTTAGTCCGCTTAGTACGGCGATCGAGTTGCTCTCGAGATATGCCCGCTCACTGCCGACGCCATCAACGTCTGCGACGGGCAACCAGAGAAACGGCATGCTACGAATCACTGAACTGACGGCCGCCTCGGCCTCCGCTTCGGCAACCCTTTGGGTAGAAGGCGCGGTCCGGCGGATCTCCCATCCCGGCACGGGCGCTACCCGACCGACGGCGAACAGCGCGTTGCCAATATGCCTGCGGAAGATCGAGGTCCGATGGTTGCCCCCGCCGGACCGAGGGCCGCGATGATCGCGTAGCCGGCTCCAGAGTGTCCTCCGACCGCCATCTCCCAAGCCATGCGATCCAACGCGGACGACCCTAAGGCCGCTTCCTGAGCCGATCCGGTGCTCGCCTGGCTCGAAGAAAAAATAGATTCCCTGCTTCGCCCACACATCCTGCCGCGTACAGGTGCCGAGGGTCAGCTTACCGCCAAGCCGCCCTTCGAGTTCCTCAAGAGCAGAATAAAACTCTCCCACTACTTCCGCGTCAGCCATGGGTTCTGTGTCCTCCCTACCATTCCCCGTAGAATACGCCGGCCGCCTTGTGGCGGTCCGTGCGGAATTCCGCCTCGGCCCAGGTCAGCGTTGTCCGGCATTTGAGCTGCGTGGCCCAGTCCAGCAGCTTCTCACGCATCTTCACGCGCAACTCCTCCAGTGCGGGATCCTCGCCCAGGTCGAAGAACTCCTCCGGATCGGCCTTGAGGTCGTAGAGTTGCGGGCGCAGGCCGCTGGTCCAATGGATGTATTTCCAGCGCGCATCGCGGATCATGAAGGCGCGGTGCTGCCCCGTCGGCAGGCCCAAGCGCCGGCGGGCGCCGCGGAAGGTCCAGTCCAGCTCGCTGATCACAGAGTCGCGCCACTCGGTCGCCGTCCCGCGCGTGAGGCCGAGCAACGAGCGGCCCTCCAGCACATGCGGCTGAGCCTCCAGGCCCAGCGCGTCGAGGATGCTGGGCGCCACGTCGATCGCCTCGACGAAGCGCTCCTCAACCGTGCCCCGCGTGGCATCTGCCTCGGGCGCAGGGTCGTAGAGCAGGAAGGGGACGCGCTGGATGCAGTCGTGGAAGAGCTCCTTCTCGCCGAGCCAATGATCGCCCAGGTAGTCGCCATGGTCGCTGGTGAAGATGACCATGGTGTCGCGCCAGCGCCCGGTCTCCTCCAGCAGCGCCCAGATCCGGCCGAGATGCGCGTCCACCTGGCTGATCAGCCCCTGATAGGCTGGGCGGACGGTCGCGATGCAGTCATCCAGCTGGAAGCTTTGCGCCACCTCCTCGTTCTGGAATTCGCGCAGCATGGGATGGATCGCGTTGCCACGCTCGGCTGGGTGGCGCTGCACGGGCAGGCATTGCTCGGGCGTGTACATCGCGTGATAGGGCGCGGGCGCGATGTAGGGCCAATGCGGCTTCACGTAGGAGAGGTGGAGCACCCATGGGTCTTCGCCCTGCGCCGTGATGAAGCTGAGCGCCTGGTCGGTCGTGTAGGCCGTCTCGCTGTGCTCCTCGCGCACCCGCGCCGGGTGGCGGGCGTTGCGCATCTTCCAGCCGTTCAGCACCTCGCCCGCTTCGTTCTCGACGGCGATGACGTGATCGGTCCAGGGGTCGGGGCTGTCATAGCCCTGGGCGCGGAGCCAATCGGCATAGGCGTTCGCGGTCTCGGCGTGGTGGCCGTCATGGCGGTCCACCAGAGAGAACCACCCCTCGCGCAGCAGCACGGCCAGCTCATCCTGGCCGTCCAGCAACAGGCGCTTCATGCCGCGTGCATCGGGCAGCATGTGCGTCTTGCCGGCCAAGGCCAGCGTCCGGCCCGCCTCGCGCAGGTGCCAGCCCAGCGTGACCTCGCCCACGCCAAGCGGCACGCGGTTGTGGGTCGCGCCGTGGCTCGCCACGTAGCGGCCCGTGTAAAAGCTCATGCGCGACGGGCCGCAAATTCCCGACTGCACATAGGCCTGGCTGAAGCGCACGCCGCGCGCGGCCAGCGCATCCATATTGGGCGTCTTCAGGAACGGATGGCCCGCGCAGCCGAGGTGATCCCAGCGCAGCTGGTCACACATGATGAAGAGAACGTTTTTCGCTGGCATTGGCGTTTCCCTGAGACGCGGCCATCCTAGCCTGAACATTGCTTGAGGAAACGCCATGCCCCGCTTCACCACCCTCACCCCCGAGGCCATGACGCCGCGCCAGCGCGAAGTGGCCGAGAATATCGGCGCGGGCGCGCGCGGGGGCCTGCGCGGCCCCTTCCCCGCCTGGCTGCACAGCCCCGACATGGCCGACGCCCTGCAGCGCGCCGGCCGCTTCATGCGCTGGGGCAGCAGCTTTCCCGCGCGCCTCTCGGAGCTCGCCATCCTGATCACCGCCAAGCGCTACCGCGCCCGCTACGAGTGGTTCGCGCATCACCCGCTGGCGCTGGAGGGCGGCCTGAAGCCCGAAATCGCCGAGGCCGTGCGCCTGGGCCACGCGCCCCAGGGCATGGCCGCGGATGAAGCCGCGGTGCACCGGTTCTGCACCGAGCTGCACGCCGATGGCGATGTGAGCGACGCCGCCTTCGAGACGGCCAAGGCCATGTTCGGCGAGGCGGGCGTGGCCGAATTGCTGGGCATCTGCGGCTATTACACGGCCGTCGGGCTCACGCTGAATGTGGCCCGCGTGCCCCTGCCCGAAGGCACGCCCGATCCCTTCGCCGCGTGAGGCTTCCAACGCGCGCTGCCTTCGGCTAGGAAGAAAGAGTTGTGGACCCGTAGCTCAGCTGGATAGAGCGCTGCCCTCCGAAGGCAGAGGTCGATGGTTCGAATCCATTCGGGTCCGCCACCCCCCCCTCCGCTCATCATCCGCCCGCAACCTTCCGGCTGCTCCGCGTTTCCTCCTCGGCGCACAGCCCGCGCCGCGAGAGCGAGGACGGACCCCCATGGCACGCAGACCCAGCTGGCAAGGCCATCTGCGCCTCTCCCTCGTCGCCTGCCCGGTCTCCCTCTTTCCGGCGACGACGACGGCCAATGACGTCAGCTTCCACCTGATCAACCCCAAGACCGGCAACCGGATCCGCCAGCAGGTCATGGACCCCGAGACGGGCGAGGTGGAACGCCGCGACCTCGTCCGCAGCTATGAATACGAGAAGGACCGCTACGTCCTGCTCACCGATGAGGAATTGCGCTCCGTCCGGCTGGAAAGCACGCGCACCATTGATATCGAGCGCTTCGTGGATGCGGCCGACATCGACCGCATCTGGTGGAACGACCCCTACTACCTGGCCCCTGACGGCAAGGCCGGGCTCGACGCCTTCCACGTCATCCGCACCGCGCTGGAGCAGGCCGGGAAGGTGGCGCTCGGCCGCATCGTGCTCAGCACGCGGGAGCGGATCGTCGCGATCGAGCCGCGCGGCCAGGGCATGCTCGTTACCACGCTCCGCAGCCATGACGAGGTGCGCGACGCCGAGGAGGTGTTCGAGGACATCCCCAAGGCCAAGCGCGACCCCGCCATGATCGAGATCGCCGAGCGCATCATCGCGCAGCAGGAAGGCCCCTGGGACCCCAGCCAGTTCAAGGACCGCTACGAGGACGCGCTGCGGGAGCTCATCAAGGCCAAGCAGGACGGCGGCGAGGATGTCGCCGCGCCCGCGCCGCGCGAGGACAACGTCATTGACCTCATGGAGGCCCTGCGGCGCAGCCTGGAACAGGGCGGCAAGGCGGCGAAGGCGCCCGCGGAGAAGCCCAAGCCCGCCGCGAAGAAGGCGCCCTCCCCCGCCGCCAGGAAGCGTCGGAAGGCCAGCTGATGAAGGCGCCGGCCGCGCCGCTCGAGAAATACCGGGCCCGCCGGAATTTCCAGCGCACGCCCGAGCCGCCGGCCGTGGTCGCGGCCGCCGCCACGCAGTTCAGCTATGTGGTGCAGCGCCACGCCGCGCGCCGCCTGCATAACGACCTTCGCCTGGAATGGAAGGGCGTCCTGAAATCCTGGGCGGTGACATGCGGCCCTTCGCTCGACCCCGCCGACAAGCGCCTGGCCGTCGAGGTGGAGGATCACCCGGTGGCCTATGGCGATTTCGAGGGGAGGATCCCGCCGCCGGACTACGGCGCGGGCATCGTCCAGCTCTGGGACCGCGGCCTCTGGGCCCCCCTGCACCCTGACCGGGTGGAGGCGGATCTGGCGAAGGGCGAGCTGAAATTCGTGCTCGCAGGGGAGCGCCTGAAGGGCGGCTTCGTCCTCATCCGCCTCAAGCCCCGCAAGGGTGAGCGGGCGGGCGTGCACAACTGGCTCCTCATCAAGGAGCGCGACAGCATGGCCCGCCCCGGCGAGGGCGATGCGGTGCTGCAGGCCGAAACATCGGTGAAAACCGGCCTGACGATGCAGGAGATCGGCGAGGGCAGGAACGCCGCGGCCGCCCTGCCCGATTTCATCCCGCCACAGCTCTGCACCCTGGTCTCCACGCCGCCGGGTGGCGCCGAATGGGTGCACGAACTGAAGCTCGATGGCTATCGGATGCAGCTGCGCGTGGCTGGCGGCAAGGCGCAGCTTCGCACCCGCACCGGGCTCGACTGGACCGACCGCTTTCCGGAGATCGCCAAAGCCGCCGCCAGGCTGCCCGATGGCATCCTGGATGGCGAGGCCCTGGTGCTCGATGCCGAGGGCCAGCCGAGCTTCGGCCTGCTGCAGGCCCGCCTCGCGGGCGAGAGGGACCTGCCCCTCATCTTCGTCGCCTTCGACCTGCTGCATGACGGCAGCGCCGATTTGCGCCAGCAACCCCTGCACCAGCGCAAGGCGGCGCTGAAGGAGCGCCTCCCCAACGAGGGCAAGGGAACCATCCGCTACCTGTCGGATTTCACCGCGCCCGGCGGCGCCGTGCTCGCCTCGGCCTGCCAGCTCCATATGGAGGGCATCGTCTCCAAGCGGCGCGATGCCCCCTATGTGTCCGGCCGCGGGGGCGACTGGGTGAAGGCCAAATGCCGGGGGCGTGAGGAATTCGTGGTCGGCGGCTGGTCGCCCCAGGGCTCGGGCCATGGGCTTGGCGCGCTGCTGGTGGGGACGCATCGCGAGGGGCGCTTCGCCTATGTCGGCCGCGTCGGCACCGGCTTCAACCAGCGCTCCGCGCCCGCGCTGCTGAAGCGGCTCGCGACCCTCGCCATTGCGACATCGCCCTTCATCGGCAAGCAGCCCGCGGTCACGCGCGGCGTCACCTGGGCCAAGCCCGAACTGGTGGTGGAAGTCGCCCATGGCGGTTGGACGGAAGAGGGGATCCTGCGCCATGCGAGCTTCCAGGGCATCCGCGAGGACAAGCCGGCCCGTGACGTCGCCCCCGAGATGGTGAAGGCGCCACCCGTGACCAGGCGCCGCCCCGGCACGCCCACCCTCACCCACCCCGAGCGTGTGCTCTGGCCCGCGACCGCGACGACGCCGGCGCTGACCAAGGCCGATCTCGCCGCGCATTACGCCCGCTTCGCCGACCGCATCCTCGAGCATGTCGCCGGCCGCCCCCTGTCCATCCTGCGGGCGCCCGAGGGCATCGGGGGAGAGCTGTTCTTCCAGCGCCACGCCATGCGCGGGCAATCGCCGCTGATCGGCAGCGTCGCGATCGAGGGCCAGGCGCGGCCCTATATGCGGATCGAGGACGCGGCCGGCCTTGCCGCATTGGCGCAAATCTCGGCGGTGGAGCTGCATCCCTGGGGGTCCCGCGCCGACCAGCCGGAGGCCGCCGAGCGCCTCGTCTTCGACCTCGACCCCGCGCCGGACCTCCCCTTCGACGCCGTGGTGAAGGCCGCGCTCGAGCTGCGGCGCAGGCTCGTCGCGCTCGGCCTCACGCCCTTCCCGCGCGTGACCGGCGGCAAGGGCCTGCACCTGGTGGTGCCGCTCGCGGCGGAGGCGGAGGCGCCGGGCTGGGACATGGTGAAGTCCTTCGCGCGGCTGGTCTGCGCGGTGATGGAGCAGGAGGAGCCCGCGCGCTACACCACGAAGATGTCGAAGCGCCTGCGGGAGGGGCGGATCTTCCTCGACTATCTCCGCAACGACCGGCTCGCCACCGCCATCGCCAATTTCTCCCCGCGCGCACGCCCTGGCGCACCGGTGGCCTTCCCGGTGAGCTGGGCGATGGTGAAGCGAGGCCTTGATCCCGCCGGCTTCCGTCTGGCGGCGCTGGCGGCGAAGCGCCTGCCGCGCGACCCCTGGCGCGGCTTCACCGCGGCCGCCAGCCCCATCGGCGAGGCCATGCGGCGGCTGACCCGGGCCTGATCTCAGTCAGGATGCGCGGGGAAGACGATGTCGCAGACCAGCCCCGTCGGCTCCCAATGGCGCGTGATGCGGCCACCCAGCTGCTCCTCGAAGATGGAGTCGATCAGCCGCGTGCCGAAGCTCGCGCGCGAGGGCGGGGATGACAGGTGGGGGGCCGCCACTTCGCGCCAGAGCAGGTGGATGTGGCAGTCCCGCAGGCTCCACTCCACCTCCAGGCGCCCCTCCGGCTTCGCCAGGGCGCCGTATTTCGCGGCGTTCGTCGCCAGCTCGTGCACCGCCATGGAGAGCGGCTGCACCATGTCCATCGCCAGCATCACCTGGGCGCCGGTGAGCGTGATGGCGTCCTCGCCCAGGCCCCGCGCATCACGGAAGGGCGCCAGTTCCTCCTCGACGACCTGGCCCAGGGGCGCGCCGCTCCAATGCTGCCGGCCGAGCAGCCCCATGGTGCGCGCGAGTGCGCCGATGCGCCCCTGCAGAACCTCCTTCAACTCGCCCACGGTCTGCGCATCCGTCATGCGGAGCAGGCTCGACACCACGGCCAGCGCGTTCTTGGCGCGGTGCTCCACCTCATGCGCCAGCATCGCCGCGCGCTCCTCCGCCAGCTTGCGGTCGGTCGCGTCATAGGCGACGCCCAGCAGGCGCGCGGTCCCGTTGCCCGGCAAGGGCAGGAGCCTGGCGCGGGCCACGATCCAGATGGTCTCCGGCTTGCCCTCCGGGCCGGGCCGGATGATGCGGAATTCGCTGCGCAGCAGGCCCGATGAGAGCGTCGCCGAGATTTCGCCGAGGACGCGCCGGCGATCCTCCGGATGGATGCGGCGCAGCGCCTCGCTCACCTTCGGCTGCGCCTGGTCCGGGGCGAAGCCCCAAAGGCGCATCATCGCGGCGGACCAGTTGAGGCGCCGGCCGTGGCGCAGCCACTCCCAGGTGCCGATGCTCAGCGCCTCCTGCGCCAGGCGCAGGCGGGCATCGCTCTCGGCCAGGGCGTGCTCGGTGGTGCGCAGCGGCGTCACATCCACATGGGCACCGCGCATCATCACCGCGCGGCCCTCGGCATCGCGCTCGATCTCGCCCCGCGCCGCGATCCAGCGCACGCCGCCATCGGGCAGGATGATCCGGTAGGACTGGGCATAGGAGGTGGCGCCCTGGCCGGGCGCGAGCGCCTTCTGCAGGACACGGTCGGCACGCTCGCGGTCTTCGGGGTGCAGTCGCCCGAGCCAATCGGCATGCGTCTCCTGCACCGCTTCGGGCGGCAGGCCATGGATCTCGAGATACTCGCGCGAGCGGAGATTGGCGCCGGAGCGCACATCATATTCGAAGGTGCCGACGAGGCCGAAGCGATGCGCCCGGGTGAGCCGGTCCAAATTGGCCTCGACCAGATGGCCGAGACGCGCATTGGCGCGATTGAGGCGCAACTGGTCGCGGCGCACCTGGAGCGCAAGCGCAAGCAGGCCCAGCGTCGCGGGGATGCCGAACAGAAGGTGGCCACCCATCCGGGTCCGCCATTCCTCCAGCAACTGGGCGCGGGGCCGTCGGCTGGTGGCGTAGACGGCGAAGCCTTCCAGGCGGCGCGCGGCTGCGAGGCCCGGATGCACGCCCGAGAGATCAAGCGCATGGTAAACCGCGGCGTCCGCGCCACTGCGGACCATATCGTAAAAACCGCTGAGCGGATGCACGGGAGGGAGCAGGCGGTCCTGCCCGGTGCTGCGCGTCAGCACCTGCCCATCAGCGCGCACCAGCGCCAGTGTGTCAGCCGCTGGGCCGCTGACGCGGCGGAACCCATCGGCCAGCGCGTCCGGGCGGATGGTCACGACGACGAGGCCGCCCGCGCCCCATGACGGCCCATCGCGGCCGCGACTGATGGCGAAGTTCAGTTCCGTGTCGAAGGGCCCGAGGAAGGGGCGGCTGACCAGGATCTCGCCCGCCGCGGCCGCGGCAAGCTCGACGAAGGGCTCAGCGGAGGCGAGCCGCGCGCGCGGCACGGGATAGAGCTGAGAGGAGACAAGCGGCGCACCCGAGGCATCCAGCATCAAGACGGCATGGCTGCGCATGACTTCGCCCACCAGCCGCTTCAGCTCGTGATGCAGTTCCTGCTCGCGCTCGCGGATCTCGGCATCGGAGAGGTCACGCAGCCCGTCATTCACCCGGCCGCCAAGGGCCGCGAAGCTTTCCAGGGCGCGCTCGGCGTATTCCGCTCCGGCATCGGCCGCGCGCGTCAATTCCGCCTCCGCATTGGAACGCACGCCGCGCCATTCCAGGAGGGCGGTCACGAACAGCATCATGAACGGGACGAGGAGCACGGCCGCTGGCAGATATTGGACGAGGCGCGGCGCCCGCGCGTTCTGCTCGGCGCCGCCCCGGTCCAGCGGGGTGGTCCCGCCCGCCCTGGCTTCCAAGTTTTCTCTCTGCATCAAAATGGCAGGAAAACCTTTTGTCAGCGCCCCGATTCTTTCAGCCCATTCGAAAAATTTACCTCTGTATCAGAAAAATAAAACTTTGGAATTACTCGGTGCTTAGTCACTCAGATTGGGTTTTATCCGCGATTTGACGAAGAAATCACAAGTCATTTTTTCATCCGAACAAATAAAACGCCTACATCGCGGCATATGTCCGGACAGCCCGGCCCGGCCACGGCGACATCGAACGGCCAAGCAACGGGCCAGCCAGGCAAACGCCCGGCTGGCCCCACGGCACGCGAACGGGATTTCCGCCCGCAGTGTCAGGCGGAGCGGCGGCGGCGGGCGGCAGGCATCGGCATCTCTTCCTCCTCCTCGCCGTCCCGCAGCGCGCTCGCCATCAGTTCCTTCTGCGTGAGCGAGGTGAGCTTCACATCCGTGGCCTTCTCCTCGGCCAGGATGCCCTTCAGCAGGCCTGCCACCTCGTCCTCGCCCAGCGCCTGCGCGAGTGCGATGTCGGTGCCGTAGGCGGCAATTTCGTAATGCTCGATGCGCTGCATGCCCGCGACGATCACGAGATCGAGCAGCGGACCCTTTTCATGCTCACCCGCCGCCTCGGTCGCTTCCTCGACCAGGCCCTTCATGGCCATGCACGTCTTGCGGCCGGCCTTGGCCTTGAGCAGGCCGAGCGCTTCCTCCACGCGTTCCATCTGCGCCATGGTCTGCTGGATGTGCTCCTCGATGCCCGCCTTGAGCGTGGGCGAGCTGGCGAGGCGCGCGGATTTCTTCATGCAGGCCAGGGCCTGCTTCTCCGCGCTGTATGCATCCTTCAACTCTTCGACGAGCAATTCGCGAACTTCGTTTTCCATGATCCGGATTCCTTGGGGCGGTGTGTGGGCCGGGAACGTCAGCGCCGGCGCACAGTTGCGCCGCCATGTGAAAATCGCGCCGCGAAGCCGCCACGCGCAGCCCGAAACCCGATGGCCTCGCCGCCGTTGGGTTGGAGAAACCAGGACAGGGTCCAGCCCATGCTTACTGCCGATATCGTCGCGGCCACTGCGGGCCTTGCCTCCATCATCAGCTTCACGCCGCAGGCCTGGAAGGTGATCCGCACGCGCGACACCTCGAGCCTCTCGGCCGCCACCTACGCCATCACGGTGCTGGGCTTTGCGCTGTGGTTCACCTACGGGCTGATGATGGGCGCCTGGGCCATCATCGTCACCAACGGCGTCTGCGGCGCGATCGCCGCCTTCATCCTGGTGATGAAGCTGCTGCCGCCCGCCGGCAAGGCCGCCATCGCCGATGCGCTGGCCCCTGCGCAGGACGGGCCGGAAGGCTGACCGCCGCCGCCACCCGAACCCATGCATCCCGCCCTTGGACGCCGCGTTGACCCAGCATCCCCCGCCTCAGGCGGCGGGTGGGTTCAACGCAGCAGGATCGCCGGGCCATCCGGTGAAGGAGAATTGGGTCATGGACGTGATTTCGTGGATCATCACGCTGGTCGTGATTGCCGTCATCGCCGGCGCGCTTGGCTTTGGCGGCGTGGCCACCGCCGCCAGCGGCGGCGCCAGCATCCTGTTCTGGGCGCCGATCGTCTTCGTGCTGGCGGCGCTCGTCGTGGGCGTCGCCCGCCGGAATTGAGCGGGCGCGGCTGAACCCGCCTCTCGCTGAGAGAGGCGGGTTCCTGCGCAGGCTCAGGCGCGCAGCGCGTCGCGATGCTGGCCCAGCGCGGCACGGGCCGGCAGCGTGCCCGAACGGGCACCCAGCACCGCCGCACCCAGGCCCAGCAGCAGCGAGGCGAAGGCCCAGAACGCGCCGATCGCCGTGCTGCGTGCCGCGGCATCCGCCGCCCGCCGGGCGGTTTCCTCAGCGCGCTGCAACGAAGCCTGCACCACCGCTTCCGTCTCGTTGATGCGCGTCGCCGCCTCCTGCTGCGGCACGCCGGAGATGGCGGCGACCAGCGCTTCAAGGCGCTGACGATCCTGCGGCGTCCATTGGCCGTCGCGGATGCGGCGCAGGAAGATCTGGCTCGCCTCGCCAATCGCCTCCTCGCGCGGGGTGGCGGTCGGGTTGCTCTGGCCGAACAGGCGGCCCTGCAGGCCTTCCAGCGCGGTCTCGGGCGTCAGGGCCGGTGCGGCCGCGCCCACCGCATTGGCCGCGCCGCCGACGCCGCGCACGCCAGCCGCGATGCCGCCGCTCAGGGCCGAGCCCAGCAGCGCTGCCGCCAATAGCGTCGAGACGCCCCAAACCGCGAGGCCATGCAGCGCGGAATCCGTCGTGTTCCAGCTATGCGCGAGCCGCGCTGCCGCGAGCGCGCCCAGGAACAGCGCGATGGCCGTGCTGACCGCAAGCCAGATGCCCGAACCGACCGCCATGCTCTGCGCCGTCGGCGTTTCGCGCGTGAGCGTCTCGATCAGGCTGGCCGCCGTCGCGAGGCCAAGCGTGTTGAGCATGGTGCCCAGGCTGACCGCCACGACCGCGCCCACCATGATCGCCCCCCAGCTCACATTGGGGTGGATATGCGCTGCACCGCCGCGGCCAGGAACGTTGAGCGCCCTGCCCTCGGCGTAGTCTTCCGCTGATATACTCATTGCCAATCCTCCGTGCGGTCCGCCAGGCCCCATGCCTGATGTCCCTGACCGAACCGCAACGGCTGGCGCGGGTTTCCGCTGCACCTGCCACGCACGGGTTTTGCGGAGCATCACGCATGCGCCCTCCCCGCAACCGCCAAATCACCGCCACGTTGATCCACCGCCAGGGAGCGGAGTGCATGGCGTTCGAGGATGATTTGCTGCTGCTGGTGCCGAAGCTGCGCGGCTATGCGAGGCAACTCGTGCGCAACCGGCATGACGCGGATGACCTGGTGCAGGATGTCGTCCTGCGCGCGCTCAGCGCCAAGGACCGCTTCGAGTTGGGCACCAACATGCGGGCCTGGCTGTTCACCATCCTGCGCAACCGCTTCTACAACAAATACGTCCCCGGCAAGCGCGACGTCGTCTCGATTGATGCGGCACCGCCCGCGGCGCTGCGTGTCGAGCCGGTGCAGGATTGGGCGATCGCGCATCTCGAACTGCGCCGCGCCTTCGCCCTGCTGCCTGCGTCACAGCGGGAGGTCCTGCTGCTCAGCGCGGGCGCTGAACTCTCCTATGAGGAGATCGGGCAGATCATCGGCTGCGCCGTGGGCACGGTGAAGAGCCGGGTGTTCCGCGCGCGCCGTGAACTCGCGGCGCTGATGGAGCAGCCCGCGGCCCATGCCTGGCGCGAGGCGGGCGAGGACTGACAGGTGAAACTCGCACGCTGCGCGCAACCGCGGCTTCTGGCGCCGGTTCTCCTGTCTCGAACACCGAAAAACGGAGAAACACCATGAGCATGACGGATTCAATGGGCGGCAGCGAGCGTTCCTCCAGCGGGGACCTGATTTCCTCGGACCGCGTGGAGGGCACGAATGTCTATGACCACGCTGGCAACCACCTCGGCTCCATCGAGAGCCTGATGATCATGAAGGTCGAGGGCAAGGTTGCGTACGCGGTGCTCTCCTTCGGCGGCTTCCTCGGCCTGGGTTCGGAGCACTTCCCCGTGCCCTGGTCAGAACTCAGCTACAGCCATGAGCACAATGGCTACGTCACCACCCTCACCGAGGCCGACCTGACGGGCGCGCCGAAATACGGCTCCGAGACGGAAGCGAACTGGTCCGACGAGGATTGGCGCGGCTCGGTGGATCGGCATTACGGCGCACGCTCTGGCGGGCTCGGCGAAGACCTGGTGACCGGTCCGCGCGGGTATCGCTGACGCGACAAGGCTACGGCTTCACGGGCGCGGCGCGGGGCGGAAACGCCCCGCGCCGCGCTGCATTTCGGCCGGTGAAGCCGGGATCTTCCGACGGTTGGGCTTTTGAATCGGGCCATGCGGAAACCCGGACGGTTTCCGTGCGTTACGGGAGCATAGGTCTGCTGCGTCACCTCCAGGTTTCACATGGCGCCGCTGGGCGGCCGTGTTCACCGCGGATGAGGGCGTGGCCGGCGCAACCCGAAGCGTGGAACCCACAGATCATGGCCTTCGACAGCTCCTCCCTCACGAAGTTTCCGACGCCGGAGGCAACTGCGCCGCTGATCTGCTTCTCGCATCTGCGCTGGAATTCCGTGTTCCAACGGCCGCACCAGATCATGTCGCGCTTTGCCCAGCAGCGGCCGACCTGGTTCTTCGAGGAGCCGGTCCAGCATGAGCGTGCGATGTTGAGCACGGCCGTCTGTCCGAAGACCGGCGTGCACGTCGTCACGCCGATGCTGCCCGACCCACAGGACATGCAGGCCCTGGCGCAGCTGCTGGACCAGTTGCTGGTCACCACCGGGCGTGCGGCCGCCTGGTACTACACCCCGATCGCGCGGAAATTCTCGGCACATGTGAACTGGCGCTCCATCGCCTTCGACTGCATGGACGAGCTCTCCGCCTTCCGCTTCGCAGCGCCCGAGCTGAAGCTCCTGGAGAGTGAGCTGATGCGCGCGGCCGATGTGGTCTTCGCCGGCGGCGCCAGCCTCTATGACGCGCGGAAGGACAGGCACGACAACATCCATTGCCTGCCGAGCGGCGTGGACCTCGCGCATTTCATGGCGGCGCGCGTGCCGCTGGCCGAGCCCGAGGACCAGGCGCATCTGCCGCGCCCCGTGCTCGGCTATTTCGGCGTGATTGACGAGCGCGTGGACCTCGACCTCATCGCGGGGATCGCGCGCCTCAAGCCCGATTGGCAGCTCGTGATGATCGGCCCGCTGGCCAAGCTGCGCGACGAGGATCTGCCGAAGGCCGCCAACATCCATTGGCTGGGCGGGCGCGACTACGCGAGCCTGCCGGCCTATCTCTCGCATTGGAACGTGGCGCTGATGCCCTTCGCGCTGAACGAGGCGACGCGCTTCATCAGCCCGACCAAGGCGCCCGAATACCTCGCCGGCGGCAAGCGGGTGGTCTCGACCGCCATCACCGATGTGGTGCGCCGCTTCGAGGGGATGACGGCCGTCAATATCGCGCAGGATGCCGAGGGCTTCGTCGCCGCCGCGACCACCGCCATGGACCGGAGCGATGATTCCGACTTCGTCGCCGTGGATGACCTGCTGGCGACCATTTCCTGGGAGGGCATCCATGACCGCATGGCGGCACTGCTCTCGGCGGCCGAGATGCGGCGCATGGCCGCACCCGTCGTGCATGTCCGCGCAGCCGCCATGGCGGATACGCTGGTGGTGGGTGCGGGCTTTGCCGGCGCGGTGATGGCCGAGCGCCTGGCTTCATCCGGGCAGAAGGTGATGGTGGTGGACCGCCGGCCGCATCTCGCCGGCAATGCCTATGACGAGAAGGATGCCGCGGGCCTGCTGATCCATCGCTATGGCCCGCATATCTTCCACACGAACAGCGACGACGTGCTGCGCTACCTCTCGCGCTTCACCACCTGGCGCCCCTACGAGCACCGCGTGCTGTCACTGACCGATCGTGGCCTCGTGCCCATGCCAATCAACCGGACCACGCTCAACCGCATGTTCGGCCTGCGCCTCGCCGATGACGCGACGACGGATGAGTTCCTCGCGAGCCTCGCGGAGCAGGTGGGCGAGGTGCGCTCGGCGCGGGATTTCGTCGTCGCCTCGGTCGGGACGAAGCTCTACGAGGCGCTGTTCCGCGGCTACACCGTCAAGCAATGGGGCGTGGACCCGTCCGAGCTCGATCGTTCGGTGACGGCCCGCGTGCCGACGCGAAGCTCCGCCGATGACCGCTACTTCCTCGACCGCCACCAGTGCATGCCGAGTGCGGGCTACACGCGGATGTTCGAGAACATGCTGGACCACCCGAACATCACCTTCATGCCCTCGACCGACTATGCGGACATCCCGCGCGCGCGCGTCCGGCACACGGTCTTCACCGGGCCGGTGGATGCCTATTTCAACCACCGCTATGGCGAGCTGCCCTATCGCTCGCTCGTCTTCGAGCATGAGACGCGCGATGTGGAATTTGCGCAGCCGGTGGCCACGATCAACTATCCGGGGCTGGACACGCCCTACACCCGCTGCACCGAGTTCAAGCACATCACGGGCCAGACCCACCGGCGCACGAGCCTTTGCCGCGAACGTTCCTCGGCCAAGGGCGAGCCCTACTACCCCGTGCCGAACGTGGCGAACCAGGCGCTCTACAAGCGCTATGAGGCGCTGGCGGACAATGAGCCGGATGTCACCTTCCTCGGCCGGCTCGGCACCTATCGCTACCTGAACATGGACCAGGTGGTGGGCCAGGCGCTGGCTGCGGCGCGGCGCCTCACCCAGGGCAGCCTGGCGCGCGTGCGGGCGGCGGAGTAGGGCCGGATCCGTGATCGCGGATTTCGTCTGGGGTGGCTTCGAGGGCGCCAGCCATCGTCGCCACGACGGAAGGCGGGTGGATTCGGTCGCGAGCACCCAGCATGACCGATGGGCCATGCTGGACCACGCGATCCTCCGCTCGCTCGGCGTCCGCTGCGCGCGGGAATCGCTGCGCTGGCACCTGATCGAAAGGCGGCGCGGGGAGTATGACTTCACCTCCGCGCTGGCGCAGATCCGCGGCGCGCGCGCGGCCGGCGTGCGCGTCGTCTGGGGCCTCTGCCATTGGGGCGTTCCCGATCACCTCGATGTCATGTCGCCCGAGTTTCCGCCTGCGCTGGCCGCGTTCACGCGGGCCTGCGTGCGCGTCTTGCGCGCGGAGGGTGCCGAGGTCGCGGGCTGGGTCCCGTTGAACGAGATGGCCTTCTGGGCCTGGGCCGGCGGCCACAAGGGCGGCTTCGGGCCGTACCTCATCAACCGTGGCGATGAGCTGAAGCGCCAGCTCGTGCGCGGGCACCTCGCCGCCGTTCAGGCCTTGCGGGAGGAGGGGGCGCTGGAGCCCGTCATCGTCTGCGAGCCGCTCATCTGGGTCGTCCCCCGCGAAGGCCGCGAAGAGGAAGCGCGCGCGCGCGCCGAGGTGGAGGCATCATTCGCCGCGGTGGATCTCATCCTGGCAGAGAATCCTTCAGCGATCGACGTCGTGGGCTTCAACTACTACGCGCACAACCAATGGACGCTGCTGCGCCGCACGGTCCGACGCGGCAGCCGCGCCTATCGCCCGCTGCGCGAATTGCTGCGCGACGGCGCGCGCCGCTTCGGCCGGCCCATCGTCCTCAGCGAGACGGGGGCGGAAGATCCGATGGGCGATGACTGGCTCGCCTACATCGCGCAGGAATCCCAGGCCGCACTCGACATGGGCGTGGATCTCCAGGCGGTCTGCGTCTATCCGATCCTGGATTATCCCGGCTGGGATGACGGGCGTCACTGCCCCTGTGGCCCCATCGGCAGCCATGAGGGGCGGCGCTTCGTCAGGCCTGGCCAGCGCGCGGCCCTGCAGGCGCTCGGCGCGCTGCGTGCGCCCACGCCGGTGCGATAAATCCCGCATCGGTTGCCCCGGCGCCCTGGCCGGGGAAAGATGGCCGCCATGGCCACGAATCTCCGCCCCGACATCGCCCTCGCCCAACGACTCTTCGACGCGCTGCGCGAGACGACCTCGGACGGCGTCGGCGTCACGCGCGAAGCCTATGGGCGTGGCGAGGAGATCGCCCATGCGCTGGTCCGCGCCGAGGCCGAGGCGCTGGGGCTTGAGATCAGCGTGGATTTCGCCGGCAACATGTACATGACGCTGCCGGGCGCAGACCGCACCTTGCCGCGCATCATCCTCGGCAGCCATCTCGATTCCGTGCCGCAGGGCGGCAATTACGATGGTGCGGCCGGCGTGCTCTGCGGCATGGCGGTCGTCGCGGGGCTGCGCCAGGCGGGCTTCACGCCGGCACGGGACGTGACGGTCATGGCCATCCGCGCCGAGGAGGGCGGCGCCTGGTTCAACGGCTTCCCCGGCAGCCGCGGCGCACTCGGCAGCTTCCCGCCGGAGAACCTGGCCATCCTGCGCCCCGACACCGGCCTTTCGCTGGAGCACCACATGCGCGCGCTGGGCTTCGACCCCGACGCGCTGCGGCAGGGCCGCAAACACATCCTGCCTGAGACCGTCGCAGCCTATGTGGAGCTGCACATCGAGCAGGGTCCGGTGCTGGACGCCGAGGAGATCCCGATGGGCCTCGTCACGGCACTGCCGGGCAATTGCCGCATCCGGCGCGGCCTGGTGCGGGGCGAATGGAACCATTCGGGCGCGACCCCGCGCACCTATCGGCACGATGCGGCGCTGGCGCTGGCCGAATTCGCGCACCGGCTGGACCTGTTCTGGGGCGGGCTGGAGGCCGACGGCGTGCCGCTGGTCATCACCTTCTGCACCATCGAGACGCCAGCCCAGGCGGGCTTCGGCAAGGTGCCGGGCCAGATCGCCTTCAGCCTCGACGTGCGCGCGCCGGAGCTTGCGACGCTGGATCGCGCCTATGGGGAGATTGATCGCCTGATCGCGCAAATCAGCGCCACGCGGGGCGTCACGTTCGAGCTGACCGGCCGCCAGGCGAGCGTGCCGACGCCAATGGATGCGAGCCTGCGCGAGGCGCTGCGCCAATCGGCCGAGGCGATGGGCATTCCCCACAAGATCATGCCCTCGGGCGGGGGCCATGACGCGGCGGCCTTCGCGCAGGCGGGGATTCCCGCCGCCATGGTCTTCGTGCGCAACCAGAATGGTAGCCACACGCCGCTGGAGGAGATGCGGATGGAGGATTTCGCCGCCGCCACCACCGCCATCACGCATTGGTGCGCGAAGGCGGCGGGTGCGTAACTACACGTTGAAGCGGAACAGCATCACGTCGCCGTCGCGGACGATGTAGGTCTTGCCCTCGACATTCATCTTGCCCGCTTCCTTGGCGCCCTTTTCGCCGCCCAGCGCGATGTAGTCGTCATAGCCGATGGTCTCGGCCGCGATGAAGCCGCGCTCGAAATCGCCATGGATCACGCCGGCGGCCTGGGGCGCCGTCATGCCACGCGTGATGGTCCAGGCGCGCGTCTCCTTGGGGCCGACCGTGAAATAGGTGATGAGGCCCAGCAGGTCATGCCCGGCGCGGATCACGCGATCGAGGCCGCTGTCGGAAAGGCCCAGCGTCTCCAGGAATTCGCCGCGATCGCCCTCCGCCATCTGCGCGATTTCGGCCTCGATCGCCGCACTCACCACCACCGCGCTGGCCTTCTCGCGCGCCGCGAAATCCAGCACGCGCTGGCTGTGCGCATTGCCGGTGGCGGCGGCACCTTCCTCGACGTTGCAGACATAGAGAACCGGCTTGGTGGTCATGAGGCCGAGGCGCTTGGCGGCCTCCTCCTCGCCCTTGGGGACGGCGGTGCGGGCGGCGCGGCCGGCCTGCAGCGCCGGCAGCAGCGCCTCGACGAGGGCGAGCTGCGCGGCCGCTTCCTTGTCATTGCCGCGCGCCTTCTTCTGCAGCGTGGGGACGCGCTTCTCCAGGCTGTCGAGGTCGGCCAGCATGAGCTCGGTCTCGATGGTCTCCATGTCGCGCAGCGGGTCCACGCTGCCATCCACATGCGTGACGTCGCCATCCTCGAAGCAGCGCAGCACGTGGACGATGGCATCCACCTCGCGGATGTTGCCGAGGAACTGGTTGCCCAGCCCCTCGCCCTTCGAGGCACCGCGCACCAGCCCCGCGATATCCACGAATTCCAGACTGGTGGGGACGATCTTCTGGCTCTTGCCGATGGTCGCGAGCTTTTGCAGCCGCGGGTCGGGCACCGCCACGCGGCCGATATTGGGCTCGATGGTGCAGAAGGGATAATTCGCGGCCTGGGCGGCCACGGTCTGCGTCAGCGCATTGAACAGGGTGGACTTGCCGACATTGGGCAGGCCCACGATTCCACAATTGAAGCCCATCGGGTCAGTTCCGTTCGAAGCTGGATGTCAGGCGAGGAGGTTGGCCAGTTCCTGCACGCGGATCGAAGCCGCGATGCGGGCGGAGGCGTCATCCGTCGGCAGGGAAAGGGCGGCGGCACGCAGCAGCGGCACCAGCACGCCGGGTGCGAGGCCCGCGCGCTTCGTGGCGTTGCCGAGTGCCGCGGCGAGATCGGCCGCCGTGCCGCCCGGCGCCAGCAGGTCTGCCGCTTCCAGCAGCAGGGCGGCGCGGCTGGCGGCCTCGGCCGCGGCCTGGGCCACGGCCTTGCCGCGGCGGATGTCGCTGATCGGGCCGGGATCGCCCGCGCGCGGCAGGCAGGCGGTCAGGCCGGCAGCCGCCTGGGCTTCCGTCGCCGCGAATTGCCGCAGCGCCTGCGCGATGGCGGCGGCCGCGTTCAGCAGGTCCTCGGGGCCGGGGCCGCCGAAGAATTCCTCAACCACCATGGGTTCCATCAGCCGGTCTCCTGGGTGAGCAGCGCCACCCGCGTCATGAATTCCGCTGCCTTGCCCTCGGCGAGCAAGGGCGCGGCATCGGCCAGGGCATCGAGCATCGGGGCCACCCAGGCCTCATCCTTGGCGAAGTTGCCCAGCACGTAACCGCTCACGCGGTCCTTGTGGCCGGGATGGCCGATGCCCAGGCGCACACGGCCGAAATCCGGCGTGCCCAGCGCCCTCTGCATGTCGCGCAGCCCATTGTGGCCGGCCGTGCCGCCGCCCTGCTTCACGCGCATCTTGCCGGGGGCGAGGTCAAGCTCGTCATGCCAGGCGGTGATGTCGGCGGGCGCGATCTTGTGGAAGGCGCTGGCGGGTTTCACCGCATCGCCGCTCAGGTTCATGTAGGTCTGCGGCTTGAGGAGGTAGACCTTCTGGCCCGCGAGGCTGCCCTCGGCCAGATCGCCCTTGAACTTGGACCGCCACGGGGCGAACCCGTGGCGGCGTTGAATGGCGTCGAGCGCCAGGAAGCCGATATTGTGGCGCTGCTTCGCGTGTTCGGGCCCGGGATTGCCGAGCCCCACCCAGAGCAGCGCCAAACCCGCTTACTTCTTCTTCGCGGGGGCCTTGGCGGGGCCACCCGAGGGCGCGGCGGCCTTGCCGGGAGGCGCCTTCTGCTTGGTCGCCTGGACCTCGGCCGGGGCCGCGGCCACCACATCCTCGACCACGGTGGGCGCGGCGATGGTCGCCACCACGAAGTCGCGGCCGGTGATCACGGGCTTGGCGCCGAAGGCGTCCTTCACGGCGGACCAGCGCAGGCTGTCGCCGATCTTGGCCTCGCCCAGATCCACCTCGAAGCGCTCAGGCACCGTGTCCACATCGGCCATCACTTCGATCTCACGGCGAACGACGTTCAGCACGCCGCCCGTCTTGATGCCGGGGCAGGTCTCTTCGTTGAGGAAGCTGACCGGCACCTTCACGCGGATGCGGGCACCCGGGGCCAGGCGCTGGAAGTCGATGTGCAGCGGGCGATCCGTCACCGGGTCGAACTGGACATCGCGCATCAGCGCGCGCTCGGTCGGGCCGTCCTTGACGGCCACTTCGTACAAATGCGACTGCCAGCCGCCCTTGTGCATTTCCTTCATGATGTCGCGGGGATCGAAAGCGACCAGCGTCGCCTCCTGCTTCGCCCCATAGACAACACCGGGGACAAGCCCCTCTCGCCGGGTCGCGCGCGCCGCCCCCTTACCGGCACGCCCGCGCGCCGCGGCCTCGATCCTGATGGTTTGGACCATGCCACTTGCTCCTAAACGGGTGTGATACCGCGCGGCGCAATGGGCGCACGCACGGAGGCGGCCTCCAGGGGTGCCACCGTGCGAGGGGGTTTAGGGGAATGCGTCCGCGACGCCAAGCCCTGAAACGCGCGGGGCTCTCATGCCGCGGCCCGCGCCGCCGGCACGCCGCGCACGCGCCCGCCGGGCATCGCGCCCGCGATCCCGGCGGCGAGGTCGGCCGCGTCCAGCAGGCGCTGCCAGTTCACGCCGGTCTCCACACCCATGCGCTCGAACATCCAGACCGCATCCTCCATCGCCGTGTTGCCCGTCGCACCCGGCGCATAGGGGCAGCCGCCGATGCCGCCGGAACCCGCGTCAAACACGCGGCACCCTGCCTCCCAGGCGGCGGCCATGTTGGCGAGGCCCATGCCGTAGGTGTCATGCCCGTGATAGGCGAAGCGGTCGCCGAAATTCTGGATGGCCTGGTGCATCAGGCGCCGCACCTGGTTCGGCGCCGCATTGCCCGTGGTGTCGCAGAGCGAGATCTCGATCTCCGGGTCGAGTGCTGCGACCCGCTCCACCCAGGAGAGCGCCTCCGCCTCATCCACCACGCCCTCGAAGGGGCAGTGGAAGGTGCAGGAGAGGTTGAAGCGGATCTTCTGGCCTTTGGGCGCATCGCGCACGATGGCCGAGAGATCGTCGAAACTCGCCTGGCGGGAGCGGTTGAGGTTGGCCTGGTTGTGCCCCTCCGTCAGCGACATGAAGAGGCCGAGGCGATCGGCGCCGGCCGCGATGGCGGCGTCGAAGCCGCGGCGGTTGGGCACCAGCACGGTGCATTCCAACCCGTCCAGCTGCTTCGCCACCTGCAGCACCTCGCCCGTATCGGCCATCTGCGGGATGGCCTTGGGGCTGACGAAGCTGCCCACCTCCATGCGGCGGATGCCGGCGGCATGCAGCGCGCGGACGAGCGCGATCTTCGTCTCGGTCGGCACGAATTGCTGGATGGGCTGCAAGCCGTCGCGCGGGCTCACCTCGGAGAGTGTGACGTTCATCGGGCTTCTCCCAGCAATTCGTGGAACACATGGTCATTATCGGCGCCGGCGGCGCGGCCCGTCCAGCGCACCATCTCGGCCGGCGTCACGCCATCCAGGCGAAAGGGCGGCGTGGGGTGCAGCACCTCGCCCAGCAGCGGGTCCTGCACGGGTAGCACCATGCCGCGCGCGCGGAAATGCGGGTCATTGGCGCAATCGGCGATGTCATAGAGGCGCGAGCAGGGCACCTCCGCCTGTTCCAGAAGCGCCTCGGCCTCGCGCGCGGGCAGCGTCCTGGTCCAGGCGGCGATGGCGGCGTCGAGCTCGGCCGCGTGTTCGCAGCGCCCGCCATTGGTCGCCATGCGCGGATCGGCCGAGAGGTCCTCGCGCCCGATCAGCGCCATCAGCCGGCGGAATATGAGGTCCGAATTGCCGGCGACGCAGAGCCATTTTCCGTCCGCGCAGGGGTAGGTGTTGGTGGGGGCCGCCGTCGGGATGGCCGCACCGGCGGGCTGCCGGACGGCGCCCGTCAGCCCGTATTCCGGCAGCATGCCCTCCATCAGCGAGAAGACGCTGCTGACGAGGTCGAGGTCCAGGATGCGGCCCTTGCCGTCCGGACTGCGGTCACGGCCCCAGCAGGCGGAGACCAGGGCGAGTGCCGCATACATCCCCGCCAGGTCATCGCTGATGGAAACGCCGCAGCGCGGCGGCGGGTAGTCGCTCTGGCCGGGATTGGCCGTCAGGTGACGCAAGCCCCCCATCGCCTCACCGATGGCACCAAAGGCGGGCTTGTCGCGATAGGGGCCGTCCTGCCCATAGCCGCTGATGCGCGCGATGGTGAGGCGCGGATTTGCCGCCTGCAGCACGGCGGGGCCAAGGCCGATGCGCTCAAGATAGCCCGGGCGGAAATTCTCCACCATCGCATCGGCCCGCGCGCAGAGCGCCTTCACGCGGCGCTGGCCCTCAGGGCTCTTCAGGTCGAGCGTGACGGAGAGCTTGTTGCGGCCATGCACGCTGAACCAGACGGAATGCCCGTCCTTCTTCGAGCCCCAGCCGCGAAAGGGATCGCCATCGGGCGGCTCGACCTTGATGACCTCGGCGCCGAGATCGGCCAGCAGGCGGGTGCAGAAGGGGGCGGCGATGTAGTGCCCCAGCTCGACGATCTTCAGGCCTTGCAAGGGCAGCATGCGTGTTCCCCGTAATGCGTGGCGCGGGTGTAGCGCGGTGCGGCCCACAGGCGAAATCCCGCGCAAGGGTTTCTTCACCGATGGGCCGCTATTCCTGGCTGCGGGAGCGGTTCCCCTGCCCTCCCGTCTCTCCCGGATGCCGCCTGCCCCCGCAGGCGCGTGACCCAACTTGGGGGCGGGTGCCACGGCACCTGCCCCCATCTTTCGGGAAGCGCTGGCTTGCGCCACTCTGGCTTGCCATCACGCCGGAGGAACAGCGCATGGATGACGCCACCAGGACCCTGGCCCAGGCGGCCGGCCTCGCCGCCACCGCCGCGCGCTTCCCGCAGGATGTCGAGGAGGCGCTGGCGACGCTGGCCAAGCACAAGGCCGCCCTGCCCCGCAGCAGCGACCCGCGGCTGGAACCCACACCCGCCTATCATGGGCCGCGTGCATGACCACGCCGCATCAGCTCACCCTCGCCGAGGCGTCCGGCCTGATCGCCGCCGGCCAGCTTTCGCCGGTCGAACTGCTCGCCGATTGCGCGGCGCGGATCGCCGCACTCGAGCCGCGGATCAACGCCTTCATCCGGCAGACCCTCCCGGAGGCCGAGGCGGCCGCGCGCGAAGCCGAGGCGGAAATCCAGCGAAACGGCCCCCGCTCGCCGCTGCATGGCATCCCCATCGGCATCAAGGACATCATTGATCTCGCCGGCCATCCGACGACCTGCCATTCGCGCCTGCGCCTTGACCACATGGCGACCGAGGACGCGGCGGTGGTCACACTGCTGCGGCGCGCGGGGGCGGTGTTTCCGGGCAAGCTCGCCACGCATGAATTCGCCATCGGCGGCCCGGCCTTCGACCTGCCCTTCCCGCCCGCGCGCAACCCGTGGAACACAGCGCATCATCCGGGCGGCTCCTCCTCCGGCTCGGGTGCCGCCGTCGCGGCGCGGATGCTGCCGGCCGCACTTGGCACCGATACGGGCGGCAGCGTGCGGCACCCGGCCTCGCATTGCGGAATCGTGGGGCTGAAGGCGACCTACGGGCTGGTCCCGCGCGAGGGCGTGTTTCCGCTGGCCTTCTCGCTCGACCATGTGGGACCGCTGACGCGCAGCGTGCGCGACGCGGGCCTGATGCTGAATGTCATGTCTGATGGGCGCGAGGACTACACGCGTGACCTCGGCCTCGGCGTCCAGGGCCTGCGCATCGGCTTCGTGCGGCATTTCCACGAGACCGACATGCCGGCCGACCCGGAGATGGCGGCCGCACTTGAGGAAGCGGCGCGGCTGCTGGCCGCCGAGGGCGCCATCGTCACCAACGTCACGCTGCCCCGCCTTTCCGAATTCGCCGCCGTGAACCGCACCGTGCTCTACGCCGAGAGTTCCGCCGTCCATGAGGAATGGCTGACCACGCGGCCCGATGAATACGCGAATGTGACGCGCCGCCGCCTGCTGCCCGGCCTGTTTCTCCCGGCGGTGGACTACATGCACGCCGCCCGCCGCCGCACCCAGCTCATCGCCGCGATCGAGGCCGCCTTCTCCGAGGTGGATGTGCTGCTGACGGCGAGCAGCATGGACCCCGCCTGCCGGATTGATGACACGGAGGCGGTGGAGCGCACCTATCCGCGCCAGGCGCGCACGCCCTTCAATGTCAGCGGCCACCCGGCCATCACGCTCATGTCCGGCCTCTCCTCGGGGGGCATGCCGCTCTCGCTGCAATTCGTGACACCCGCCTTCACCGAGGCGCGGCTGCTGCGCGTGGCGCATGGCTTCGAACGCGCGGCCCCCTGGAAGGACAGCGCGCCGCCCCTGGATGCTTGAGGCGATTTTCCCGCCCGGCTGCGTCGTCGCCGTCGGGCTGAAAAGCGAGGCGGCGCTGCTGCCGGAGGGCGTGCGCTGCGTGGTCTCGGGCGGCGATCCGGCGCGGCTGAACGCGCTCTGGCCGCGCGACGCGACGGCCGTTCTTTCCTTCGGCATCGCGGGCGGGCTCGCTCCCGATGTGGCAACGGGCGAGCTACTTGTCGCCTCCGCCCTCCGGGAGGCGGGCGAGAACCACGCGGTGGACGTTGGATGGGCGGCCAGGCTGCACGCGCGCTGCGGCGCACGCAGTGGCATCATCGCGGCAAGCGGCACGCTGCTCGCGAGCGCAGCGGACAAGGCCGCCCTGCATCGCGCCTCGGGCGCACTGGCGGTGGACATGGAGAGCGGCGCCGCCTGTCGCTTCGCCGCCGCGCGGGGCCTGCCCTTCGCCGCGCTGCGCGCCGTAGCGGATGGGCCGCAGGACGTGCTGCCCGAAGCTGCCGCGGTCGGCCTGCACCCGGACGGCTCACCCGCGCCGTGGCGCGTGCTGGGCGCCCTGCTGCGCCGTCCCGGAGACCTCCCTGCCCTGCTGCGCCTGGCCCGCGCCAGCGCCGCCGCTCACGCCACGCTGCGCCGCGCGCTTGCCTCTGCCGGCGACGCGATCTAACTGCCCCGCAAACAGGAGGATCCCTCATGCATCGCCGCACGCTTCTCACCGCCGCAACCACCGCCCTCGCGCTGCCCGCCGCCGCCCAGGAGTGGCCCGCCGGTCCCGTCCGCGCCGTAGTGCCCTTCGCCGCCGGCAGTGCCACCGACATCGTGGCGCGCCTCTTTGCCGAGCGCATGCGCGAGGTTCTGGGCCAGCCCATCGTCGTCGAGAATCGCGCCGGCGCCTCGGGCCTGATCGGCGCCGAATTCGTCGCGCGCTCGGCGCCCGATGGCATGACGCTGCTGTTCGGCACCAACTCCACCAACGCCGCCGCCAACGCCCTGTTCCGCCGCGTGCCCTTCGACATGGAGCGGGATTTCGTCCCCGCCTCGCTGCTGGCTTCCGTGCCGCTGCTGGTGGCCGTGCCGGCGAACAGCCCCCACCGCACGCTGGTGGATCTGCTGAACGCGGCCCGCGCCCGGCCCGAGGCCGTGTCCTTCGCCTCGGCCTCATCGTCGCAGCGCGTGGCGGCCGAGATGCTGGGCTCAATGGCCGGCGTGCGCATGCTGCACGTGCCCTACCGCGCCTCGCCCGCCGCGGTGCAGGACCTGATCTCGGGCCGGGTGGATGTCTTCATCGCCGACCAGGCGGTGATCCTGCCGCCGGCCCAGGGCGGACAGCTGCGCGTGCTGGGTGTGACGACGCGCACGCGCTCGCCGCAGCTGCCGGATGTGCCGACGGTGGCCGAGGCGGGCAACCTGCCGAATTACGAGCTGTTCGCCTGGTTCGTGCTGGCCGCACCCACCGGCACGCCGCCGGCCGTGCTGGCGCGCCTGAACGCCGCCGTGCGCCACGCGACGCAAAACCCCGAGCTGCGCCAGCGGCTGGAGCAGACGCTGGGGATGAGCGTGACACCCTCCACCCAGGAAGAGGCCGTGGCCTTCATGCGCAGCGAGACGGTGAAGTGGACCAACGCGATCCGCGCCGCCGGCATCGAGCCGGAGTGAGGCGCGGCCCACCGGCCAACGCAAAAAGGGCGAGCCGCGAGGCTCGCCCTTTTTTGTGATCCATCAGGAAGAGTGGCGCACCCGGAAGGACTCGAACCTCCAACCCCCAGATTCGTAGTCTGCTCATATACTTGGCCGCAAGCCGCCTCGACTTGCCAATGACAGACATAGAGCGGACATGCGCCAGGATGCTGCCGCCAGCATTTGCCCTTGACCGCCCCGAATACCCGCGTGCCAGAGTCCGCCAGGAGTCCGTGTGAGGGCTTGGTCCTGCTGCGTTCCATCACCGGCCGAGGGGTTCTTATATGTTCTGTTCTTACAATTCTTACATTCTTACAAACCGAGAAATGCCAATCCGTTCAGCGCATTGCGGTGCCCAATTTTGTAAGAATGCCTCCCCGCCACCGGCTTACAATTCTTACAGCGGGCGTCCGGCATGAAGCGCCAGAACCCTGCCCAGCGCCTGACCAAGCGCGTGGTGGATGATGCCACCTGCCCGCCAGGCCGTCGCGACATTTGGCTTTTCTGTGCCGAGCTGCGCGGCTTCGCGGTGCGCGTGACCGCCCAGGGGACCAAGGTCTTCCACCTGCAATACAAGGCCGCCGGCAAGGTGAAGCGCCTGGCGCTGGGCGAGTATGGCCCCGTGACGGTGGAACAGGCCCGGAAGCGGGCAGAGATTGCGCGCGGTGAAGTGAAGGCCGGCGGGGATCCAAAGGCGGTGCAGGTGGCCGGCCAGAAAGCCGCGCGCGACGCGGCCAAGGCGGATGCCTTCACGCTGCGCAAGCTGGCTTCGACCTGGCGCGAGCTGCACTTGGACGTGAACCGGCGGCCCCGCTATGCGGCCGAAGCCGAGCGCACCATCCACCTGGCACTGCCCGCATGGCTGGACCGGCCGGCCAGCGCGATCACGGCCGAAGTGATCCGGGAGGCCCTGGACAACATCACCCGGACGCGCGGGCCTGGCGCCGCGAGGCAAGCTCACCGGCTGCTGCGCGCGGCCTTCGAGTGGACCAAGCGGCGCGGTGGCCTGGCGCGCAACCCCATGGGCGACATGGACCCCGTGACGAAGGGCCGCGACCGGGACCGCGCCCTGACGGATGCGGAGCTGGCCGCCGTGTGGAACGCAGCCGGGAAGCTGGGTCACCCCTATGGCCCCTTCATCCGCTTCCTGATGCTGACCCTACAGCGCCGCGAAGACGTGGCCGGCATGACGTGGGCGGAAGTCTCCCCGGACCTGACCACCTGGACGCAGCCGGCGAGCCGAACGAAGAACGGGCGGCCCCATATCGTGCACCTGGCGCCGGCCGCGCGGGCCATCCTCCGAGCTGCACCGCGCTTCGAGGGCTGCATGCTGGTCTTCACCAACACCGGGAAGACGGCCCTCTCTGGCTTCTCTCCCGCGAAGGCCCGGCTTGACCGCCAGGTGACGCAGGACCGCGCCCAGCGCGAGCAGAAGCCGGCCGAGCTGGCACCCTGGCGTTTCCATGACCTGAGGCGGACCGGGGTCACCACCATGGCCCGGCTGGGCATCCCCTCCGATGTGGCGGACCGCATCCTGAACCACGCCGCCAGCGCCTCGAAGAGCGGGGTGAAGGCGGTTTACCAGATGCACGAATACACGCGGGAGCGGGAAAAGGCCCTGACCAGGTGGGCAAGCCATGTCCTGACCGTGGCCAGTGCGGCGGACGCGGCTGGGAATGTGGTCCCCATGGTGCCGCGCAAGGGCAAGGCCGCGCGATAGGGAAGCCGGGGGCGCTTCCTGGCGAGGCTTGGCGCGCGCCAATCAATTCCCTGCCCGCCCTCTCCCCCCGCCGTTGCCTCAATAGGGCTTGCCCTTGTGAGACGTCTCACGCCCCCGCCGGAAGTGTCTCACATAAATACTCCTTGACCTTTGAGACACCCCAAGCGATAACGTCTTAGAACCTAATGAGACGGAACGCCCCAATGCTCATCGGATACGCCCGCACTTCCACCACCGAACAGGATGCCGGCCTGGACGCCCAGCGCCGGGACCTGGCCGCCGCCGGGTGCGAGCGGACCTTTCATGAGCAAGTGTCTTCCATTGGCAAGCGGGACCAGCTCGAAGCCGCCGTGGCCTTCGCGCGCACCGGGGATACGCTGGTGGTCACCAAGCCGGACCGCCTGGCGCGTTCGGTGGCGGACATGCTGGCCATCATGGCCCGCCTCGAAGCCAAGGGCGTGGCGCTGCGCGTTCTGTCCATGGGCGGGGCGGAAGTGGACACCAACACCCCCACCGGCCGCATGATGCTGACCATGCTGGGCGCCGTGGCCGAGTTCGAGCGGGCCTTGATGCTGGAACGCCAGCGCGAAGGCATCGCCAAGGCGAAGACCGAAGGCCGCTACAAGGGCCGCGCCCCCACCGCCCGCGCCAAGGGCGCCGATGTGCTGGCCCTGCATGCCGAGAAGGTGCCGCCGGCCGAGATTGCCCGCCGCCTGGGGATTGGCCGCGCTAGCGTGTATCGCATCATCGGCAGCGCGGCCGGCGCCAGCACCGGCACCGCCTGACCAGGCGCCGGGGGTCTCAGTTGAGCTGAGGCCCTATGCTCAACATAGGGTGTCGGTTGAAGCGATACCCTTTTCCCCCTCCAGGGGGAAACCTGCGCCCCCTCCAGGGGGACCAGCTTGCCCGCCGTGGTCCTGCCGGCCCCGCATTGCGGGGAAGGGTGTGAGCTGAAATCACACCCCGCCGAATTCTGCCGCTGCCGCCCGAAACCCCTTGCCCTTCCTCCCCTCACCTATCAGATTGATAGGACGCAAGGGGAGCGGTGCATGCGTAAGCCGAGGCAATGGCGCCTCACGCCCGAGACGGCAACGCAGCGAATCCGCGAACGCGCCCGCAACAGCGCGAATGTGCAGCTCACCTTGCACGCACAGGAACAGATGGACGCGCGTGACATCATCGCGCCCGAGGTCTTCCGCATCTTGCGGGAGGGCGCGGTGCAGGATGACCCCGTGCAGGAGGGCGACGAATGGAAGGCAACGATGGAGCTTCGGATGCCCGGCGGGCGGGACGCAGCAACCGTCACGGTGCTGGCCGCCGGCGAGCTGCTGCGCGTGGTGACAGTGATGTGGCGGGACCGGTCATGAAGGCGCGCGGCATGCGCCGTGGCGCGTCGGCACCAGCACCGGAACCCTTCCACTACACCGCCAGCGGCTTGCCCGATGTATGGCTGCTGAATGGCTTTCACCGGGAAGACACCCCCGATGGGCCAGCGGTGCGGATCGAAGATGCGGACGGGCTGCACAACGCGCTGGCGCGGGCCATCGTCACCGCGAAGAAGCCCCTCACACCGGCCGAGCTGCGCTATGTGCGCAAGCTGCTAGGCCTGTCTCAGGCGGCGGTGGCGCGGTTGCTGGGCATCACCGACCAGACAGTGGCGCGATGGGAGAAGGCCGAGACCGCCATGGACGCGGCGGCCGAGCGGCTGGTCCGGTTCGTGGTGCTGGAACACCTGGGCGAGGATGTGAGCGTGCGGGAAGAGCTGGCCGCCCTGGCCGAGCTGGACGAAGCCTTGCATGGCGAGCACCGCTTGGAACGCACAGGCCGCACCTGGAAGCGCGCGGCGTAACGATAGGAGGGCGGCCCGCCCGATGATGCGCAAGCGGACCGCTGCTGACCGACCGCCCCCCTATGATGGATGGGTGCGGCTGGCGCCTGGCGAGTGGCACGCGGTAGATGGTGACCGCCCGCCTTCCCCCAGTTGCGACCGCCTTAGGGACGTGATGGCAAGCGTCCGGGGTGCAGTGCTGGGCGGGTCTTTCACCATAGAGCATGAGCTATTGTCGCTCGCGCTGGCGGCCCAGTTCGGCACAAACGACGCGGACTCAGCACCGCCCGCATACCTTGCGCAGCTTGATGCGTGGCGCGCGGAATACAGCTTCCACGCCCATATAGAGCGCGCGAAACCGATCATTCGCGGGCACTGGGAGCGCAAGCAGGCCGACCGGCTGATTCAGGACTTGGCGTCTGCACGGGACCTACGCAACGCCATGGCGCATTGCCCCTGCTGGCTCGAATGCGTGAACGACGAAGTTCAGCATCTGACAGTGAGCTACCGGCTGTTGGTGGCGGATCGTCGCCACGTGTGGGAGGTCACCTCGAAGCAAATTCAAGCTTGGTCCGCCATGCTGAGTCGCGCGCTACGTGGGGTTGAGCAACTACGCCGCGAGATTCTCGGGGTAGCGCCCCGCCCCATGCTGGACGAAGCCCAACGCGGGTGAGCCAGGGCTTGGCCCTGCGGCACCCCGCGCTGAGCAAAATAGGCCGCCTAACCCGCCATCCACCCATCCGGCCGGGGGCTAGGGATTACGCCAGCGGGGAATTCGTCCGGGCGTGCTTTCAGCTCGCGCCAGATGGCATCAGGTACGCGGTGCAGGGTGGGGCCGGTCCGGACCAGCAAGCCGCGCTCCCTCAATTCACGCACGGCAGGATCTGACACATCCAGATAACGCTCCTGCCGGCCTGAGGCGAGAAACGCGCCCAGGACACCCTTCTCTTCGGGGGCAAGGTGGCGGAGTTGGGCCACCAGCGCGGTATCGGCTTGGACTGTTGATCGCGCCGCGCGCCGGCGCGGTAAAGCGGTCTCAGCACACCATCGAAGCGCCCCGCCCAGCGCCATGCCCGATGCGAAGGACATCGCGAGGGCAACCGACAACGCTGCGATGCTGGGCGCCCAGCGATAGAGGAAGATGGCCACCGCCAGCGGCGACAACGTGAGCGCCACGGCAAAGGCATGCCAGCTCCCCAAATGCTTCAGCACATTGAGCAGAGAGGCGTGTTCCATGTCTGGTATTGATCCCGCTGGCAGCTTAGCCGAGCAATGATCTAGCGCCGATACATACGCCCGCCGCGAACAAGATCACCGCCAACGATGAAGCGGCGAAGGCTAGGGTGTAATACCTACGGAAGCGCCTGTGGTCAGAATCCATCCCCGCTTTATGCCGTTCAATCGCAGCTTCTAAATCGCTCTTCCACACTGGATCTGGCGGGGGTGGATTAGACAGGCGCTCATAAAGAATTGCTTGCCGAATACCCAATTCGCTCGCCTCAAGCGATCTATCCGTCTTCGCGCTAACTGCCAGGAAGGCGAACGCCGTTGAAGCGGCCGCGAAGACAAGGCCGAGTGCGAAGCAGACCACGGGCCACATCATGATGCCCACCGCCGGTTGCCCCTCCAACCGCACGATGCCGGCGACTATCGGCACCGCTGCCAACCCGCCCGCATTCAACCAATGGCCGAATTTGATGAAGTCACGCGCGAGGCCCACTGCGTTGGCATCGCTTGCTTCATGCTGGCGCTGCGCGATGTCTGCGAAGCGGCGATATTCGTTCATCCAAACTACCCCGTTTTATGTGCCGCATCCGCCTTGCGCAGCCGCACACCTGGCCCGCCGCCGTTCTCTGCGATGAATTCCACCCCGGCCGCTTCGAGGGCTGCCCGGATCGAATCTAGGGTCCGCGCATAGAGCGTTTCCCCACGTTCCAGGCGGGCGATGGTGTCCGGCGACACCTGAGCGGCGGCGGCCAGGTCTCGAACGCCCCAGCCCAGCGCAGCGCGCGCCATGCGTGATTGAACAGCCTGCATCGTAATCCTGTTACGAAGTTCTTGCGCTTCGGTTGAAGCGACAATATCGTATCCGTGTTCCGAAGTTGGAACAACAAAGAAGCGGCCAGGCGACGTGTTGCGAGCACGCCGCCCGGCCTGACCACAACCCGAGCCCAGGAGCCCGGCCAATGGCTGATTGCCCAGATACCACGATTCCACGGCGGACCAGGCGCCGCCCCTCTGCCCGCCGCGCGGGGCGGCAGCACCTGGCCCATGACGATGACCCGCAATACCAGGTGCGCGCCTCTTCCCGCGCCATCGGCAGCGAAGAGGATGCCGAGCCCGACGACGAAGACCGGGGCGCGGCCGAGGATGAACCGCAATTCCCGCCCCGGGGCTGGCAGCCCTGGGGGCCGGATGCCTGGGGCCAGGTGAACCGGCCTTGCGCCGCTGCGCTGGCAAGCGGCAAGCCGGGCGGCATCCCCACCTTCCGGGGGCGCCGCGCATGACCGCCAGCACCACACCGGACGCAGCCCAGGCAAGCGACACGCGCGCCTTCCTGCTGAGTTCCGGCGCCAGCCAAGCGGCCTTCGATATGGCGTGCCTCTCTTCCGTCACCGCGCTGGCGCTGGAAGCCCTGGCGAACAACGGCAGCGAAGACATGGGCACCGGCACGGATGAGGCCCTGACCTGGCTGGCAAGCCGCTTGCGGGATGCCGGCGAGACCCTGTGCGCCATCATCGAGGCGCGGCCCGCCCGCTGGCACACCGGGGCGGATGCCGCCTCCGATGCCGGCCGCGCGCTGGCGATGCTGGGCGCGCAACCCCCGGCGGTGCTGGACACGCCCGGCTTGCGCGCGGCCATGGACCCGCTGGACGCAGCGAAAGGCGGTGCGGAATGAGCGCCCCCACCGCTGGCCGCCGGGTAGCCCTGGCGGCCCTCCCCCTGGCGCTGGCCGGCACCGCCGCCGGCAGCGCCGCGCCCTCTCCCATCATGGGCCACGCGCTGCGCGTCTCGGCCCTGTATGAGCGCGAGCAACAGGCGTGCGAGGCCATAGAGGCGGCCGAGGGCACACCGGCTGAGCCGGCGGCCCAGGAAGCCCTGGGCGCGGCCTATGACGCATGGGCGGCCGGCATGAACCACCTGGCCACCATGCCCGCCAGCACTGCGCATGACGTCCTGACCAAGCTGGCGCTGGCCCTGTGGGCGCTGCGCGATGGCCCAGCCCCGCCGGAACGTGCCCTGGGGACCAGTGTCATGCATGACCTGTGGCGCCTCTTCCCCGAGCTGCGCTTGCTGCTGCGCTGGACGCCAGAGGATGCCCCCAGCGGCCCACCTGGCGGAATATTCGCCCGGGAGGGCGAGAACCCTCGCCCGGGTCTCTGACGGTGCTGGCGGTGGCGGTGCGGTCCCCGGTGGCGATGCATGCCGCCGGGGCCTATATTGCGAATCGGCGCGGCCACGGTGGCCACCGCGTGCGGGGACCCCATGCCCCGCCGGCCGCGCCGTCCTTCACCATGGGGAAGCCGCCGCGACATGGGGCGCGGGACATGGACACAGACACGCCACCGGACCCGCGCGGGGTGCCGGCCGAGACTGCCGTGTTGACGCTGACAGCGCCGGACCTGGCAGCGGCCTTCCTGAGCGCACGGGATGCGCCGGTTTCGGATGCAGAGGTTGAGGCTTTCATCCGGGCCAGAGGGCCTGGCGCTTACATTCACGACGATGTGCGAAGGGCCTTGCGCGCTGAGCGCGTGCGAGGGGCGCGCGCCGCCCTGGAAGCGGACTTCCTCGAAGCCCTGCGCGCTGGCCGCATCCTCTGCGCCGGGCGTGAGAAGGGGGCAGGTGCAACCGAGCGCTGGACCTTTGCGCCCAGCGACTGGCAGGCCCACGCGGCGCTCCGCTGGCGCGATTGGCGCACCGCATCGGTCCGGATCAATGGGCGCGTCTATGGCGAGCTGGTGTTCTGGCGCCCCGCCGCACCCGCGCCGCGTGAAGCTGCGCCCTCCACCAGCACCGCGAGCAACATGCCGAACACAGACACGCCACCGGACCCGCGCGGGGTGCCGGCTGATGTTGCCTTTCTGACGCTAACGGCGCCGGACCTAATCGCCTCCTACCTGGCCGCACGCGATGGGCCGCTGGACGATATTCCGGCTGACGTTTGGAACACCAAAACGCGTCCGCCGACAATCGTTCATAGAACCGAAGCGCAACGCCGCGCGATCAAGGTCAAGCCGCACCACGAAGCCCTTGAAGCTGACTTCCAGGACCGCGTGCGGGGCGGGCGAATCATTGCATCCTGCATTGATGTGAACCGGCCGGAGCTTGGGGCGCGCGACTATCCGGCCGAGACCGCCGCGCTGATCCGCTGGTATGACGGCTGGCCCAAGCTCACGCGGGATGGTCCAGTGCTGGCCGATCTGCGCTTTCGCCTTGCCCTCCCCGTGCCGCCCGCCGAAGGATGGGATTTGGGGGAAGCGTCCTTCGCCCTGCTGCCGGATCTGGACAAGCTTGCCTGGAATTCCAAAGACCCGACAAAGGCAGTCGCGCGCCTGGCTCCCGACCTGCTGCGCGCCATTTTCGCCCGCAAGGACCTGCGGATTACGGGACGGGATTCCGACGCACTCATGAGCGCGCCCCGCATCGTGTTGCCACGCGACTACACGCCGGGGGGTATGGCATCAATAACCTCCGTTTCGGCGGACATTATGGACAGTGTGATCACCATCACGCGGGCCGGCGGAAAAGCGTTTCGGCTGGAAGCGGTGCGGGTTGAGGCTGGTCCCGGCGGGAGTAACCAGACCCCGGCGCCAGCCGCTGAACCGGCGCCATTGACCGCGCCCCAAGCACCGCCGCCAGCGATGCCAGGCGGCACCACCAACCGAGGCGGGCGCCCCCCTAAGTTCAATCGCGTGAAGATCGGCAATAGGCTGCGCGTCATCGCCAATGGCCTGGACGGTCTCCCCGATGATCCGGCCGAGCTGCGGGAGCTTGTCCGGGGAATCGCTGCGGAAGTGGCTGGTGAAGAGCCGGCCCCTTCCACCCTGGCGGACATCATGAAGGACCTGGAATTGAGTTAGAGCGCGGTTTCCGTGGTTTCCGGGGGTTATCGGATGCGACGCCGTAGGGCGCCGCAATACGCCTTGAAGGGCAATGACGGGGCTTGTCCTGCCATTGATCCCACAAGGATTGCATCCGATGCGAACCGACTTGCCTGCCAGCACCGCCACGCCGCACGGCGCGGCTGCACCGCACCACCACCCGGACGCGCTGCTGAACGAAGACGACACCGCGCGCTTCCTGGCGGTGAGCTGCCGCACACTCCAACGCTGGCGCCTCGAGGGCGGCGGCCCCGCCTTCATCCGCATGGGCGAACGCCGCGTGGCCTATCGCTACGCGGACCTGACTGCATGGACCAACGCCCGGCGCTTCACCAGCACCGCCGAGGAATCCGCCCAGGCGGCCAAGGGGGTGGCGCCGTGATCCACCGCTTCCCCGTGCATCCCTTCCAGGCCCGTGGCCACGCCACGCTGCGCAGCTTCGACGTCTTCGACCTGGCCGCCCTAGGCTGCGCCGCGCCCCCGCCGAGGATGATTGAGGTCATGGACGCCAGCGCCATGGCTGCATGCCACGCTGCCGCCGCCTCCATCCAGCACCGGGCAGGGACCATGGCGGCGGACCTAGCCAGCGCGGCCGAGGCGGTGAACCGCTGCGCCTGTGGTGCGTGGCGCCCGCAATCGCATGCCGGGCTCTACCAATGGGCGGCGGTGGCGGCGGCCTGGGGCGCCGATGTTCTGGCGGACCACCTGACGCCCAGGCTTGGGCACGAAGGGCTGAATGGTCCCGCCGCCAAGGCCATCAACCGCCTGGGCGAGCTGCGCGACGTGATCCTGGCCGGCAGGACCTGGTGGCCCGCCTACCGCCGTGCGGTGAAGGCCCTGGCGGCGGTGCCGGTGGTTCTGGTCATGTCGGCCGCGGCCGAGGGGGTGGCCGCATGACCCACGGCCCCACCCTCTGGGAGCATGTCCCCAGCAAGCGCCCCGCGCCCTTGCGTGAGCTGATGGACCTGGCGCCCCTGTTCTATGAGCTGGCCGGCGAGGCCGCCGATGTGCGGGCGGTGCTGGATGACTTCCACCCTGACCTGGCGCCTCTCATCCTGGAATTGGCCGAGGTCTCGGACGGCCCTTTGGCCGAAGCCATGCGGGAATGGGAATTCACGGTGGACCACCGCCACCGGCGGGCCTGGCGCTTGCCCGGCACGCCGCGCCCGCTGGGCATGGACCAGGCGGCGGACGCCTCGGCGGCGGTGCTGAACAAGATGGCGGCCCGCCTCAGGCTGGCCGCCCTCGCGCTGCGCCAGGATGCCGCGCGCATGACCACCGCCTATGGTGCGATGACGGCAGGCAAGGCTCTTTTCCTTGAAGGCCCGGACGGTGCCCAGCGCGTGGCCATGGCCAAGCCGGAAGCCCCCGCCGCATGACCAGTGAACGCCTCCCCGACGCCCGCGCGGTCTCTGCCATGCTGGCGGCGAACATGCCCGCGCTGGTGGCCGAGCTGCTGCCCGCCGCGAAGCGCCACGGCCGGGAAGCGATCATCGGCAGCACCGCCGGGGAGCCCGGCCGGTCCATGTCCATCTGCCTGGATGGGCCGCGCGCTGGTCTCTGGGCGGACTTCTCTGCCGGACTGAAGGGCGATGCGCTGGATCTTGTGGCCGCCGTGATGACGGGCGGGGACAAGGCCGCCGCGTGGCGCTGGGCGCTGCGCCGGCTGGGCTACACGCCACCGGGCGAGGCACCCGGCCCTGCCCCCTCTCGCCCGCCGCTACAAGCCGCACCGGCCGCTGCGCAGCATCGGGAAGCCGCCACCGCCGATGCCGAGCGCCGGCAACGCCAGGCGCGTGCGATCTTTGCCGAGGCGGAGCCGGTCACGCCGGCATCACCGCCCGCGCTCTATGCGGCGGGGCGCGGCTTGGGCCTCGCCGAGCTGGGGCGTGTGCCGCGCGCGCTGCGCTTCCACCCGCGCCTGTGGTGCAGCGAAGCCGGGGCCGCGCTGCCGGCGATGGTGGGGGCGATCATGTCCCTCGAAGGCGAGTTGCAGGGCGTGCACCGGGTATGGCTTGAACCCGGACCCTCTGGCGGCACCTGGCGCAAGGCCGCGCTGCGCTACCCAAAGAAGGCCCTGGGCGCCGTCACGGGCGGCTCCATCCCCATCTGGCGCGGCAGCGCCCGCACGCCGCTGCGCGAAGCGCCTGAGGGCAGCGCGGTGGCAATTACCGAGGGCATCGAGGATGCGCTGGCCGTGGCGCTGCTGGCGCCGGAGCTGCGCGTGCTGGCGGCGGTCTCCCTCGCCAACATGGCCACCCTCGAATTGCCCGGCTCCATCGCAACCGTGATCCTGGCCGCCGACAATGACCCCGAGGGCAGCCCCGCCGCGCTGGCCCTGCAACGGGCGGTAGAGGCCCACACCGCCGCCGGCCGCGAAGTGCGGGTGGCGCGGTCCCCCACCGGCAAAGACTTCGCGGACGCGCTGGCCGCCAGCACAGAAGGTGACGCATGAAGCCGCCGCGCAAAGCCGCCCGCGATGCCATCCTGGGGGCGAGCCCGGCCGCGCCCAGCACCGGCACGGGGGATGAAGTCTCCGGCTTCGAGATGACGCCCCATGGTCTCTATCGCGTCCAGCACGACAAGGCCGGCAAGGTGAGCGGGCGCCTGTTCATCTGTGACCCCTTCGAGGCCCTGGCCGAGTGCCGGGACGCCGATGGCGAGGGCTGGTCTCTCCTGCTGCGCTGGCAGGACCGGGACCGCAAGCGCCACACCGCCATCATTCCGCGCGCCCTCCTGGCCGGTGAAGCCGGCGAGGTCCGCGCGCGCCTGGCCGCTGGTGGACTCACGATCAGCACCGCGCCGGCCGCGCGCGCTGCGCTGGCCGAGTATCTGGTCCACCAACAGCCCCGCCAGCGTGCCCGCACCACGCCCCGCACCGGATGGTTCACCACCGACAAGGGCGCCGTGTTCGTGCTGCCGGATGAGACCATCGGCAACCTGCCCGGTGGTGAGCTGGTCCTACTCGAAGCGCCAGGCGCCCCGCCCGTGATTTACCGCCGCGCCGGCACGCTGGCCGCCTGGAAGGCGGACGTGGCCGCGCGCTGCACCGGCAACACCATCCTGACCTTTGCGGCTTCCAGCGCCTTCGCTGGCCCGCTGCTGAACCTGCTGGGCGAGGCGGGCGGGGGCGTGCACCTTTTCGGCAAGTCCCGCGCCGGCAAGTCCACCGCGCTCTACCTGGCCGCCAGCGTGTGGGGTGCACCCACGGGCCACGCGCCCTTCATGCGGTCCTGGCGTGCCACCGGCAACGCGCTGGAATCCACCGCTGCCGAGCATAACGATACCCTCCTGCCGCTGGACGAAGTGGGCCAGGTGGACCCGCGCGAGCTGGGCGAAGTCGCCTACATGCTCGCCAATGGCCAGGGCAAAGGCCGCGCGATGCGGGACCGGGGGACCCGCCCGCCGATCACCTGGCGGGTTCTGTTCCTCTCGACCGGTGAGCGCACGCTGGCGGACGTGCTGGCCGAATGCGGCAAGCGCCCTGAGGCTGGGCAGGAAGTGCGCATGGTTGACCTGCCAGCCGATGCCGGCGCCGGCATGGGCGCCTTCCAGAACCTGCACGGCGCGGCCAATCCCGCATCCTTTGCCGAGCTGCTGAACGGCATCATGCGAGGGCAGCACGGCACCGCCGGCCCGGCCTTCCTCGCTTGGCTACAGCCCCTTGTGGCCGCTGATCCGGCTTGGGCTGCCGAGACCTTGCGCCCCCGCCTCCTGGACTTCCTGGCGCGCGTCCTGCCCGGTGGTGCGGATGGCCAGGTGCGGACGGTGGCGCGGCGGTTTGGTCTCATCGCCATTGCCGGCGAGCTGGCCACGGAAGCGGGAATCACCGGCTGGAAGCCCGGCGAGGCCGAGGCGGCGGCGGCGGCATGCTTCGCCACATGGCTGGCCGCACGCGGCAGCAACGGGGCGCGGGAGGATATGGAAGCCCTGGCCCGCATCCGCGCATGCCTGGGCGCCGATGGCCAAGCCCGCTTCGAGTTGTGGAAGGACCGGCACGCGGCCCCTGAGGCCCAGGCGGACATGGAACCACCACCGGAGGGCCGCGCCGTCATGAAGCGGCTGGGCTGGCGCCGATGGGTGCCAGATGCGGCAGCACCGGGCGGCGGGACCTGGGACTACTACTTCACCACCGATGGGTTCCGCGAGGCCCTGGGGGGCCTGCAACCTGGCCCTGCCGCGCGGGCGCTGGCCGCCGCTGGGCATCTGCGATTGGGTGCGAAGGGCACGACCGTAACCGTCCGCATCCCTGGCGTGGGTCCGGTGGCCTGCTACCAGGTGCACGCCTCCATCATGGCCGGTGAAGACGCCGTTGAGGGCGCGGCTTTGTAAGAATGTAAGAACGCCAAAACCGTCTGTAAGAACGAAAAACGTATTAATATCAATCGTGTTAGCGTGTAAGAATGTAAGAACGGTTTTGGGGAGGTAGAGGAAGAGAAGGCCCCACCGATGACGCTGCCCGGCACCGCTGGGCAGCGTCTTGCGTTCTGGCGCCGCGCGTGGCGATGCGGCGGCGGGAGGATGAGGGGGGCGGGCAGATGGGCGGCCCATGCGGCCCCGCCACCCCCTCCGAGAGGCCGAAGCCTGCGTCGCGGTGAAGCTGCGCGCGGCGATGCTGGGGCTGCCGCCGTGGGTGGGTCCCACCCGGAGCTGCCGCCTTGCAGTGGTTCAAGCCGCCTTTGCTTTCAAGTCGGGGTAACCGGAATGAAGGTTACCGGTCATGACGGCAGAGCGCGCGGGTCCTTCCTAGCCCCCTACCCCTTCCACGGGAATTTCGCGCCCCGGATGCGGGCGGGATGTGTGCATTAAAACAGGGGGTTATGTTGTTCCTTGTGTTGTCGCCCGCCCCCCTGGGTGGGTCCTTCCCTGCCCTGACCGTATGCGGGCGGCTGGCGCGCGGGAGCTTGGCAGTCGGGCGGTCCCGAAAGGGTGCAACGCGCAACAGCCTGTTGCGCAACCGCCGAGCTGGGGCCGGCCGGTGCCAAGGGTGGGGGGGTCAATCTCTGGGGCCTTGGGGTCCCCTGACCACACCAGGTCTCACGCGGGTATTTTTTCTTCCCGGCGAAATTCGCGGGCCGGAGGCATGGGTCGGCTGAAGAGTCCGGCGAGAGTCCGCAGGAAAAATTGAAGATGCCCTGGAAGAGGGCTATTCTCTCTCAATGTGGCGGAAAACTTGGCGCACCCGGAAGGACTCGAACCTCCAACCCCCAGATTCGTAGTCTGGTGCTCTATCCATTGAGCTACGGGTGCTTGCCGTGCGCCGGGAGATACCCTTCGCGGCCATGCCGCGCAACCCCCCGGGCGTCAGCTTTGTGACGTTCGCCGATGCGCTGGGCGCATGGGCGTACCGCCTTACGATGCGAGCTTGTTCAACTCCCGCACCACGCTCTCGCCCATCACGGAGCAGCTGATGCGCGCCATGCCCGGCTGCATGATGTCGGCTGTGCGCATGCCGCCCGCCAGCACGCGCTCGACGGCCTGCTCGACCATGCGCGCCTGCTCCTCCATGCCGAAGGACCAGCGCAGCAGCATCGCGAAGGAGAGGATCTGCGCCGATGGATTCGCGATGCCCTTGCCCGCGATATCCGGCGCCGAACCATGGATCGGCTCATAGAGCGCATGGCGCCGGCCATCGGCCTGCACCGCGCCCAGCGTGGCCGAGGGCAGCATGCCGAGCGAGCCTGTCAAAGCGGCCGCCAGGTCGCTCAGCACATCGCCAAACAGGTTCGACGCCAGGATCACGTCGAACTGCTTGGGGCGCGAGCAGAGCTGCATCGCCGCATTGTCGGCGTACATGTGCTCAAGCTCGACATCCGGGAATTCGGCGGCGTGCACCTCGCTCACCACGGCGCGCCAGAGGCGGCCCGACTGCATGACATTCGCCTTCTCGGTGCTGGTCACCTTGTTGCGGCGCTTGCGGGCGAGGTCGAAGGCCACGCGCGCGGCGCGGGCGATCTCGTCTTCCGAATAGACCTCGGTATCAATGCCGACGCGCTTGCCATTGGCGTCCGTGTGGACGCCGCGCGGCTCACCGAAATAAATGCCGCCCGTGCTCTCGCGCACGATCATGATGTCCAGGCCGCGGACCACGTCAGGCTTGAGCGAGGACGCATCCACCAGCGGGTCCAGCACGATCGCCGGGCGCAGGTTGGCAAACAGCCCCAGTTCCTTGCGCAGCCGCAGGATGCCGAGCTCGGGCCGCTGCTCGAAGGGCAGCTTGTCCCATTTCGGGCCGCCCACGCTGCCGAAGAGCACGGCATCCGCGGCACGCGCCGCTTCCAGCGTGCGGTCCGGGCAGGGCACGCCCTCCGCGTCAATGGCCGCGCCGCCGACCAGGCCCTCGCCGATCTCGAAGCGCACCATGCGGCGCTGCTCCATCCAGTCAATGACGCGGCGGACCTCGTGCATCACCTCGGGGCCGATGCCGTCACCCGGCAGGACGAGGAGCTTCTTGTTGGCGATCACAGGCGGTTCTCCGCGGCATGCAGCCAGGGCTGGGCCTGGCGCTGCTTGTCCTCATAGCTGTCGATGGAGCCGGTGTGCTGCATGGTCTGGCCGATATCGTCGAGGCCGTGCAAAAGGCAGTGGCGGCGGAAGGGATCAATGGCGAAGGGGATTTCCTCGCCATTCGGGCGCACGACCACATTGCGCTCCAGATCCACGGTGATGCGCGCATTGCCGCCGAGCTTGGCGTCTTCCATCAGCTTCTCGCAGATCTCGCGCGGCAGGCGGATGGGCAGCAGGCCGTTCTTGAAGCTGTTGTTGTGAAAGATGTCGGCGAAGTCGGGTGCGATGACGCAGCGGATGCCGAAATCGAGCAGCGCCCAGGGCGCATGCTCGCGCGAGGAGCCGCAGCCGAAATTCTCGAAGGCGATCAGGATCTCGGCCTTGCGATAGGGCGCCTGGTTCAGCACGAAATCCGGCTGCTCCGAACCATCCGGATTGTAGCGGAAATTGGCGAAGAGGTTCTTGCCGAAGCCGGTCCGCGCGATGGATTTCAGGAAGCGCGCGGGGATGATCTGGTCGGTGTCGACATTGGCCTTGGGCAGCGGTGCGGCAATGCCGGTCAGCGTGGTGAAGGCTTGCATGTCACAGGCTCCCGGCGGGTTGGAAATCGCGCACATCGGCGAGGTGGCCGGCGATGGCCGCGGCCGCCGCCATGGCGGGCGAGAGCAGATGCGTGCGGCCGCCCGGGCCCTGGCGCCCCTCGAAATTGCGATTGCTGGTGCTGGCGCTGCGCTGGCCGGGCGTCAGCTTGTCCGGGTTCATGCCAAGGCACATCGAGCAGCCGGCCTCGCGCCATTCGAAGCCCGCTTCCTGGAGGATGCGGTCCAGCCCTTCCTCCTCGGCCTGGGCCTTCACGAGGCCCGAGCCGGGGACGACCATGGCGCGCACGCCATCGGCCACGCGGCGGCCCTTGGCGATGGCGGCGGCGGCGCGGATATCCTCGATGCGGCTGTTGGTGCAGCTGCCGATGAAGGCGACGTCAATCTTGAGGTCCGTCAGGCGCTGCCCGGGCGTCAGGCCCATATATTCGACCATGCGGCGCAGCTGGGCGCGGCGCGCCTCATCGGCGGCATCCTCGGGGTTGGGCACGATGCCGGTAATCGGCAGCACATCCTCGGGGCTCGTGCCCCAGGTGACCTGCGGCGCGATCTCATGCGCGTTGAGCTTCACCACCGTGTCGTAATGCGCCCCCGCATCGGTCGGCAGGGTCCGCCAATAGGCAATGGCGCGCTCCAGCGCCTCGCCCTTGGGGGCCATGGGACGGCCGCGGATGTAGTCGAAGGTCTTGTCGTCGGGGGCGATCAGACCGGCGCGCGCGCCACCCTCGATCGCCATGTTGGAGACGGTCATGCGGCCGGCCATGTCGAGCGCGCGAATCGTGTCGCCGCAATACTCGATGACATGCCCGGTGCCGCCCGCCGTGCCGATCTTGCCGATGATGGCGAGCGTCACGTCCTTGCCCGAACAGCCGATGGCGAGGTTGCCCTCGACCAGCACCTGCATGTTCTTGGCCGGCTTCTGCAGCAGCGTCTGCGTCGCCAGCACATGCTCCACCTCGGAGGTGCCGATGCCGAAGGCGAGCGCGCCCATCGCGCCATGCGTGGAGGTGTGGCTGTCGCCGCAGACGATCGTCATGCCCGGCAGCGAGCGCCCGAGCTCTGGCCCGATGACGTGGACGATGCCCTGGCGCTTGTCGAGCAGCGGGATGAGCGGCATGCCGAATTCGGCCGCGTTCTTCTCCAGCGTCTCCACCTGCAGGCGGCTCTCATCATCCACGATGCCGGTGTAGCGCGAGGCGTCGGTGGCGATGTTGTGGTCAATCACGCCGAGCGTGAGGTCAGGCCGGCGGATCTTGCGGCCGGCCAGGCGCAGGCCTTCGAAGGCCTGCGGCGTCGTCACCTCATGGGTGAGGTGAAGATCAATGTAGAGAAGGGCCGTTCCGTCCGGCAGCGTCTCGACCACATGGGCGGCCCAGATCTTGTCGAACAGCGTGCGCGGCTTTCCATCGCTCATTGGCGATCTCTCCCTCTCCAAATCGGCAGTCTGGCGGAGAGCCGAACCGGCCCTCCGCACCCCCGGGGCTTCAGGCCTCGGCGGCATCCTTGGCGGCGGCAGCAGCCGGCGCGCGCAGGCCGAGCTTCTCGGCGATGCGCGCCGACTTGCCCGTGCGTCCCCGCAGGTAATAGAGCTTGGCGCGACGCACCTTGCCGCGACGCACCACGGCGATCTCGGCGATGGCCGGGGAATGCAGCGGGAAGACGCGCTCCACGCCCTCGCCGTAGGAGAGCTTGCGCACCGTGAAGTTGCTGTGCAGGCCGCGGTTGGAGCGCGCGATCACGACACCCTCATAGGCCTGGACGCGCGTGCGCTCGCCTTCCACCACCTTCACCATGACGCGGACGGTATCGCCGGCGGCGAATTCGGGAACGGGGCGGGTCGCGATCAGGCGCGCCTTCTGGTCGGCGTCGAATTGCTGCAAGAGGTTCATGGTCAAGTCCTTTCGAAAGTCGGGTTTAGGCCGGGGCTTGCGAGCCCGCAACCAGCATTCGGTTCCAGAGATCGGGCCGCCGCTCGCGCGTCGCGGCCTCGGATTGGGCACGCCGCCAGCGCGCAACTTCGGCATGATGACCGGAGAGCAGCACGGGCGGCACGGCGCGGCCCTGCCATTCGGCAGGCCGCGTGTAATGCGGGTATTCGAGCAGCCCCGCGGAGTGGCTTTCCTCGACGGCGCTTTCGGCGGCACCCATGACACCCGGGAGCAGCCGGACGCAGGCGTCGAGCAGGGCCAGCGCCGCGATCTCGCCACCCGACAACACGTAGTCGCCGAGGCTGACCTCGCGCATGCCACGGGCTTCGATCACGCGCTGGTCCACACCCTCATACCGCCCGCAGAGCAGCACGAGGCCGGGGCCCGACGCGAAATCGCGCACCATCGCCTGATCGAGCAGACGGCCGCGCGGCGTGAGATAGACCAGCGGGCGGGCGTCGTCCGCGGGCATGGCACCCGCGATCGCCGCATCCGCCACATCGGGCCGCATCACCATGCCCGCCCCGCCGCCGAAGGGCGTGTCATCCACGGTGCGGTGACGATCCGTGGCGAAGCCGCGGATATCCATCGCCTCGCAGCGCCACTTGCCGTCGCGCAGCGCACGGCCGGCCAGCGACACGTCGAGCGGCCCGGGGAACATCTCCGGGAAGAGCGTGAGGATGGTGGCGTGCCAGCTCATGCCGCGCCCGCTTCCGTATCGCCCGGCTGCGGCTCGACGAGGATCTCGGCGGGCAGCACCACGGTGATGCGACGCGCCTTGGTATCCACCTCGGGCACTGCCGCGCGCGTGAAGGGCACCAGCCGCTCGGGCGGGCCTTCCAGCACGAGGAAGGCGCCCGCGCCGTGATCCTCCACCGCGCGAACGCGGCCAAGGGCCTGGCCTTCCGCCGTCACCGCCGCCATGCCTTCGAGATCGGAGAGGTAGTATTCCTCCTCATCCTCGGGCGGTGGCAGGGCTTCGCGCGGCACGTAGAGCTTCGTGCCGGTCAGGCGGGCGGCCTGGTCGCGGTCATTCACGCCCTCGATGCGCGCGAGGTCCGGCGAGAGCATTTCCAGCACGAAGCGCTGGGTGCCGGTCGCGTCGCTCAGCGGGCCATAGGCGGTCAGATCCTCGGGCTCGGCGGTGAAGCTGCGGACGCGCACCAGGCCCCGCACACCGTGCGGCCTCCCGATCTCGCCCAACAGGATCATCGCCGGCGCCATGGATCAGATCAGCGCGCGGCGGCCGCGGCGCGTTCCTGCGCCTTCTTCTTCGGCGCCGACTGGATCGGCTGCGTCGGGATCGCCGGCATTTCCATCAGGCCGGCGCGGCCCAGGAACTTCGCCACGCGGTCGGTCGCGAGCGCGCCCTGGGAGAGCCACTCCTTGATGCGCTCATCCTGGAGGCGGATGCGGTCGGCGTGGTCGGCCGGCAGCATCGGGTTGTAGCTGCCCACCTTCTCGATGAAGCGGCCATCGCGCGGCGAACGGCTGTCGGCCACCACGATGTGGTAGTAGGGGCGCTTCTTGGCGCCGGCGCGGGCAAGGCGGATCTTCAGGCCCATGGGGTCTTCTCCTTCAGGTCAAAGTCTAAATCAGAAAGGTCGTTTGCCTTGGGGGAGGAAGCTGGCGAGGCCGCCGCGCATCATCCCCTTTTGGCCCATCTTGTTCATGCGCTTCATCATGTCGCGCATGTCCTCGAATTGCTTGAGCAGCCGGTTCACCTCCTGCACGGAGGCGCCGGAACCGGCCGCGATGCGCCGCTTGCGCGACGCCTTGATGATCTCGGGCTTGCGGCGCTCACCCACCGTCATGCTGCCGATGATGGCGGCCTGGCGCTTCAGCATGCCGGTGTCGAGATTGGCGTCCTGCAGCTGCGCCTTCACCTTGGCGACACCAGGCAGCATGCCCATCAACCCGCTCATGCCGCCCATCTTGCCGATCTGCTTCAGCTGCTGGGCGTAGTCCTCGAGCGAGAACTGGCCCTTCTGCATCCGGGCGGCGAGCTTCTCGGCCTCGGCCTGATCAATGTTCTCCGCCGCGCGCTCGACCAGCGAGACGATGTCGCCCATGCCGAGGATGCGGTTGGCGATGCGGTCCGGGTGGAAATCCTCAAGCGCGTCGAGCTTCTCGCCGGCTCCCAGCAACTTGATCGGCGCGCCCGTCACGGCCCGCATGGAGAGCGCCGCACCACCACGCGCATCGCCATCCACGCGCGTCATCACGATGCCGGAGATGCCCACGCGCTCGTTGAAGATGCGCGCCGTGTTCACCGCGTCCTGGCCGGTCATGGCGTCCACGACCAGCAGCGTCTCATGCGGCGTCACCGCCTGCTTCACGGCCGCGACCTCGGCCATCAGCGCCTCATCGATCGAGAGGCGGCCGGCGGTGTCGAGGATGACGACGTCATAGAGTTCGCGGCGGCCCAGATCCATCGCGCGTTCGGCGATCTGCAGCGGCGTCTGGCCGGCGATGATCGGCAGGCTCGTGACTTCCGCGCGCTCGGCCAGCTGGGCCAGCTGGAGCTGCGCGGCGGGGCGGTGCACGTCGAGGCTGGCGAGCAGGACCTTCTTGCGCTCGCGCCCCTTGAGGCGGAGTGCGATCTTGCCGGAGGTGGTCGTCTTGCCCGAGCCCTGGAGGCCCACCATCAGGATGGCGACGGGGGCGGCGGCGTCGAGGCTGATGCCGCGCGGCCCGGGGTCATTGCCGCCGAGCGCTTCCACCAGCGCGTCATTCACGATCTTCACGACCTGCTGGCCGGGCTGGATCGAGCGGATCACCTCCTGCCCCACGGCGCGTTCGCGCACGCGGGCGGTGATGTCCTTCACGACGGAGAGGGCGACATCGGCTTCCAGCAGGGCCACGCGCACTTCGCGCAGCGCGTCGGAGACATCGGCTTCGGACAGGGCGCCACGGCCGCGCAGGCGGTCGAACACTCCCTGCAACCTGTTGCCCAACGTCTCGAACACGGTAAAAGCCCTCTGCAACGAAAAACGCGCCGCTGCGCGAAACTCGCGGAGCGACGGAGATCCCACAGATCGCGGGACCCATGCCAGGCACGCCTGACCGCGTTCGTCTAGGGCGGTGGCCCCGGGGTGTCAATCACGAAGCGGCCGGCGCCGGCCGCCGGGATTCCTGATATCCTGGCCCGCATGAGCCTGGATGCCCTGAAGGATCTGCGCCGCGGCGCACTGGCCGGTGCCCGCGAATTGCGGCTGGCCGGCTGCGGCCTGACCGAGTTCCCGCCGGAAATCCTGGGGCTCGCCGATACGCTCGAGCTTCTGGACCTCAGCGGCAATGCCCTCGCCGCCCTGCCCGATGATCTGGGGCGCTTGCGCCATCTGCGGGTGCTCTTCTGCTCCGGCAATCGCTTCGAGCGGCTGCCGCCGGCGCTGGGCGACTGCGCCGCGCTGAGCCAGGTCGGCTTCCGCGCCACGGGGCTGCGCGAGGTCCCGGCCGAGGCGTTGCCGCCCCGGCTGCGCTGGCTCACCCTGACGGACAACCGGATCGAGAGGCTTCCGGCGGCACTGGGCGACCGGCCGGCGCTCAGCAAGCTCATGCTCGCCGGCAATGCGCTGCGCGACCTGCCGGAGAGCCTGGCCGGGGCGCCAGCGCTGGAGTTGCTGCGCCTTGGCGCCAATCGCCTGGAAGCCCTGCCCGGGTGGCTCGCCGAGCACCCGGCGCTGGCCTGGCTCGGCTGGGCGGGCAATGCCCTGGGTGAAAGGGACGCACCGCCGGGCCGGATCATTCCCTGGGGGGAGCTGGAGGTGGGGCCCCTGCTCGGGCAGGGGGCCTCGGGCCTGGTGCATGCGGCGCGGTGGGGCACCCCGCCGCGTCCGGTCGCGGTGAAGCTGTTCAAGGGCGCCATGACGAGCGACGGCCTGCCGCGGCACGAGATGGCGGCCTGCCTGGCGGCGGCGGATCATCCGGGGCTTATCGCGGCGCTGGGCCGGATCGGCGGCCACCCGGAGGCTGCGGAAGGCCTGGTGATGCCACGCCTTCCGGCGGATTGGCGCGTCCTGGCCGCGCCGCCCAGCCTCGAGAGCTGCACACGGGACGTCTATGACCCTGGCCTGCGCCTGCGGGGCGCGGTCGCGCACCGCATCGCGCACCAGATGGCGGGCGCGGTCGCGCATCTGCACGGCCGGGGGGTCCTGCACGGCGATCTCTACGCCCACAACATCCTGTGGGACGGCGCGTCGGGCGAGGCTGTGCTCAGCGATTTCGGCGCGGCCAGCATGCTGCGGCGCGACACCGATGAAGGGCTGAAGCGGCTGGAAATCCGCGCCTTCGGGCTGCTGCTGGAGGAACTTCTGGCGCTCGCGGATGCCGCGGGGCTGGACAGGATGCGCGAAGTCCAGCGCCTTTGCGTCCAGGGCAATCCGGCGCGCCGCCCCTCGATGGAGGAGGTCGCGCGCCTTCTCGCCTGAGAGGGGGCATGGCCCCCGCCCGCTTACTTGGGTGCCAGCACCATGATCATCTGGCGGTTCTCAAGGCGCGGCATCTGCTCGACCTTCACCAGCTCGACCAGCTCGGTGCGGATGCGCTCCAGCAGCTTCACGCCAAGTTCCTGGTGCGCCATTTCGCGACCGCGGAAGCGGAGCGTGACCTTCACCTTGTCACCCTCGCCAATGAAGCCCTTGGCCTGGCGCATCTTCACGTCATAGTCGTGGTCATCAATGTTCGGGCGAACCTTGATTTCCTTGATCTCGACGACCTTCTGCTTCTTCCGGGCCTCGTTGGCCTTCTTCTGCTGCTCGTACTTGAATTTGCCGTAATCGGTGATCTTGCAGACGGGCGGGACCGCGTTCGGGCTGATCTCCAGCAGGTCGAGCCCCGCCTGGAACGCCTTGTAGAGCGCGTCGCGGATGCTCAATACGCCAAGCATTTCGCCATTCTCGTCAATCAGACGAACCTGCGGAACGCGGATCTCCTCGTTCACGCGGGGCCCCTCCCGGGAGGGGGGCGAAGGGGGCATGGGGCCTCGTGCTATGGTCGTCTCCTGTCTCAGTTACGATACGTCGTCAAAGCGACTTATGGGGCTGTCCGCGTCAGGCCGCAACTGTCTGCGAAAGGTTTGCTCGCATGTCGGGAGGGGTTGCCTCATTTGCAAGCAGTGCCACCGCATCCTTGAGGGGCATGGTCTCCTGCTCGCGTCCCGGCAGGCGGCGCAGGACCAGCATGCCCTCCTCCGCCTCGCGCCGGCCGACCACGGCCAGGATGGGCAGATTGGTCTCGATGTGATCCACGACCTTGCGGTTGATCTTCTCGTTGCGGGTATCCGCCTCGGCCCGCAGCCCGGCCCGCCGCATCTGACGCACCACCTCCTCCGCATAGGGGGCCGCGTCATCTACGATGCTGGCGACCACCACCTGTTGCGGCGCCAGCCAGAGCGGCAGGCGACCGGCGGTGTGCTCGATCAGGATGCCGGTGAAGCGCTCCAGGCTGCCAAACAACGCGCGGTGCAACATGACGGGCACATGGCGCTGGCTGTCCTCGCCGATGTAGCTGGCACCGAGTGCGCCGGGCATGTTGAAGTCCACCTGCAAGGTGCCGCATTGCCAGTCACGGCCCATGGCATCGCGCAGGACGAATTCCAGCTTGGGGCCATAAAAAGCCCCCTCCCCCTTGTTGACTGAGTATTCCAGGATGCCAGCCGCCTTCAGGGCGGCATGCAGGGCGGCTTCGCTGCGGTCCCAGATCTCGTCGGTGCCGACGCGCTTCTCCGGCCGGTCGGAGAGCTTGATCCGCACCTCCTCGAAGCCGAAATCCTTGTAGATGGAGAGGCACAGGTCAATGATCTTGACGCACTCCTCCTGCATCTGCGCCTCGGTGCAGAACACATGCGCGTCATCCTGGGTGAAGGCGCGCACGCGCATCAGCCCTTGCAGCGCGCCCGAGGGCTCGAAGCGATGCACCTTGCCGAATTCGCCCAGCTTCAGCGGCAATTCGCGATAGCTGCGCAGCCCCTGCTTGAAGACCTGGATGCCGCCCGGGCAATTCATCGGCTTGAGCGCGAAGACGCGGTCTTCCTTGGCCTCGGTCAGATACATCGCATCGCGGAACTTGTCCCAATGGCCGGATTTCTCCCAGAGGCCACGGTCCATGATGTCGGGCGTGTTGATTTCCAGATAGCCGGCCTCTTCCTGGCGGCGGCGCATATAGTCGGTGAGGGTGGAGAAGAGTTTCCAGCCGCGCGGGTGCCAGAACACGGCACCAGGCGCTTCCGGCTGGAAGTGGAACAGGTCCATCCGCTGGCCCAGGCCGCGATGGTCGCGGCGCTCGGCCTCCTCCAGTTGCAGCAGATGGGCGTCCAGCTCCTTCTGGTCCCGCCAGGCGGTCGCATAGATGCGGGAGAGCATGGCGTTGCGGTGATCACCCCGCCAATAGGCCCCGGCCACCTTCATCAGCTTGAAGGCGCCGCCCACGCCGCCCGTCGTCGGCATGTGCGGCCCACGGCAGAGGTCCAGCCAATCGCCCTGGCGGTAGATCGAGATCGGCACATTCGCCGGCAGGTCGCGGATCAGCTCCGCCTTGTAGCGCTCGCCCTTGCCCTCGAAGAATTCGATGGCCTGCTCGCGCGGCCAGACCTCGCGGGTGAAGGCCGCATTACGCGCGATGATCTCGCGCATCTTGGCCTCGATCTTCGGGAAGTCCTCCGGCGTGAAGGGCTCATTGCGGGCAAAGTCGTAATAGAAGCCGTTCTCGATGGCGGGCCCGATGGTCACCTGGGTGCCGGGGAACAATTCCTGCACCGCCTCGGCCAGCACATGGGCGGCGTCGTGGCGGATCAGTTCCAGCGCCTCGGCATCCTTGCGGGTGATGAAACGCAGCTGCGCATCGGCTGTGATCTCACGGCTGAGATCCAGCATCACGCCATCCACGACCATGGCCAGCGCCGCCTTGGCCAGGCCAGGCCCAATGGAAGCGGCCACGGCCGCACCGGTTACCGCGCCGTCGAATTGGCGGAGCGAACCGTCGGGGAGGGTGATCGCGGGCATTGCATTCTCTTGCTGGTGTGAATCGCCGGACCATGGGCAGCCCGCCCGCGCCGGTCAAGCGCCTCCCTTTGCACGCCTGGGTCGCGCGGGCCAAGATGCATCATGGCCGAACTGCGCAGCGCTATTTTCCTCGATTTCGACAACCTGGTCTCCGGTCTCAGGGATGGCGCCGGCCCTGAATTCGCGCTGCGCTTCGCCGAGCAGCCGGAGCTCTGGCTCGCCCCCCTGCTGGCGGACCAGCCGCGCCGGGCCCTGCTGCGCCGCTGCTACATGAACCCGGCCGGCACGCTCGAGGATGGCGCGGGCTCACGCGTGCGCTACTCCGAATTCCGCTGGACCTTCCTGGCGGCGGGGTTCGAGGTGATGGACTGCCCGAAGCTCACGCGCCTCAAGAACGCCGCCGATGTGCGGATCGCGCTCGATGCGATGGAGGCCATGCTTTCGCCGCTCACGCGGTATGACGAGTTCATCCTGCTCTCCACCGACAGCGACTTCGTGCCCCTCCTCCAGCGCCTGCGCGCGGCCGACCGCCGCACCACGCTGGTGGCCCACCCCGAGGTCGGGCGCGTGGTGCGCGCCGCGGCGGATGAGGTGATCGGCCTGGACGTCGTCGCGGGCTGGCTCGGCTGGCAGCCGCAGCGGGAGGAAGGGCCGGCCTTCGGCGCGCCCGACGCGGCGGAGCTTCTGGCCGTGGTCCGGGACATCCTGCTGGAGGCGGAGGCGCCCATCCATGTGCCGCATCTGGGCCAGATGCTGCGCAACCGCACCGGGGCCACGCTGCGGGGCAGCGATTTCGCAGGCCAGGGCTCGCTCGATGCGCTGCTGGCAGCGGCCGGTGGCTTCATCCGGCGCGAGGGGCCGGGCGGCGGGCATGTGCTGCGGCCCGAATGGCTGGATCAGCCGCCCGAGATTCTCGCGGCGGACTGAAGCACCTCCGCCACGCCGAGCGCCGCGAGCGGATCGCGCCGCAGCACCGTCACCGCGCCGCGCGGGGCGCAAAGGGCCGGGTCGCTCTCGCCGCCGAAAAGGGCCAGCGTCGGGCAGCCGGCGGCGGCGGCCACATGGGTGGGGCCGCTGTCATTGCCGATGGCCAGCGCCGCGCGGCGCGCGACGGCGGCGAGTTGGCGCAGGTCGGTCTTGCCCGTCAGGTCCAGCGCGCCAGGCGCCAGCGCGACGATCTCCTGCGCGATCGCGGCCTCGGCCGGGCCGCCGCAGATCACCACGGGCCGGCCGAGGGCGGCGGCCACCTCGCCGAATTTCGCGGCTGGCCAGCGCTTGCCGGGGCGAAGCGGCGAAGCGCCGGGCAGCAGCAGCGCGAAGCCCCCGGGCAGGGCGAAGCCGCTCACATCCGCCTGGAGCCAGTCCAGCGCGGGGGCCGGGAAATCCGTGATCCCGGCGGCGCGGAGCTGGCCGCGCTGGCGCTCCATCGTGTGCAGGAAATCCCGCCGCGGATCGGCATCGGGGTGGGACGCGCCGCGCGCGATGCCCGACCACTCCGCCGCCGCGCCCACGAACCAGCAATAGCGCGAGGAGCGGGAGGAGGTCTGCAGATCATAGACGCGCGCGAAGCCCGCCCGCCGCAGGCGCAGCGCCAGGCGCAGCACGGCGGGCAGGTCGGTCCAGTCGGGGCGGCCATCGCTCCAGACGCGGTCGAACCAGGGCGCCGCCCCGGCGAGGGCCGCGAAGGGGGGCGTGGTCAGCAGCGTGATCTCGGCATCCGGATGGTGGGCACGGATGGCGGCGAAGGGGCCGAAGGCCTGCACGAAATCCCCGAGGGCAGCGAGCTTGATGACGAGGATGCGCGTCATGCCAGTAGCTCGCGGTAGAGCGCGACCGTGGCCCGCTGCATGGCTTCCATGGTGGGCACGCCCTCCCGTGCCGCCTGGCCCATCGCGGCGCGGACCTCGGGCGGCAGCGCCAGCGCGGCGCGGATCTGCGCCGCCAGCGCGGCCGCATCGCCGGGGGGCGTGAGCCAGCCGGTCACGCCATGCGCCACCGTCTCACGCGGGCCGCCGAGATCAGCGGCGATGACCAGGCGGCCCATGGCCTGGGCCTCGATCACCGTGCGGCCGAAGGCCTCCGGCTCGATGCTCGCATGCACCACCACATCGGCGGCCAGCAGGGCGGCCGGCATGTCGGCCACATGGCCCGGGATGCGCAGCCGGTCCGCCACGCCCCGCGCCTCGGCGAGCGCACGCAGCTCGGTCACATAGGCCTCGCGCCCCTGGGGGTCGCCGGCCAGGACGGCGATGGCGCCGGGCAGTTCGGCCAGCGCCTCGATCAGCACCGCCTGGCCCTTCCAGCGGGTGAGGCGCGCGGGCAGCAGGATCATGGGCGCACCCGCGGGCAGGTCCCAGGCGGCGCGGAGTGCGGCGATGCGCGGGGGCGCGACCAGTGCCGGGTCGAAGTGGCGCAGGTCCGCGCCGCGCGGGATCACTTGGCTGTCCCTGCCGTGCGTCGTGCGGATGTGGTCGGCGATGTGGCGGCTGATGGCGATGACGCGGTCGCCCCGTGCCATCACGGAGTTGTAGAGGCGCTTGCCCGGGAAGCCCTCGCCATAGGTGCCGTGATAGGTGGTGACGAAGCGCGCACCCGTGCGGCGCGCGGCCGACCAGGCCGACCAGGCCGGCGCGCGGGAGCGCGCATGCAGGATCGCGATGCCCTCCGCCCGGACCAGGCGCGTCAGCGCCGCCGCATTGCGCCAGATGCCGAGGGGCGACTTGGTCGCGAGCGGCAGCGTCACGTGCCGCGCGCCCAGCGCCTCCAGCGCCGGCACCAGCCGCCCGCCGCTGGAAGCCACCAGCGCGCGATAGCCCGCCGCCTGGATGGCCTCCGCGATCTCCAGCGTTCCGCGCTCCACGCCGCCCGCATCGAGGGCGGGCAGCACCTGGAGGATGGCGGGCGGAAGCGGCATGGCCGACCCTGCTATCCTTCCGCATGGACGGCGTCCACTCCGCATGCGATCCCCAAGGCATGAACGAAGAGCACGGCATCCTCGGACACCTCGCCTATAGGCGGCAACGCGGGCGCGGCCCCGGTGTCGTGTTCCTGGGCGGATTTCACAGCGACATGACCGGCAGCAAGGCGGAATACCTCGCCGCCTGGTGCGCGGCGCGGGGCCAGGCCTTCCTGCGCTTCGACTATAGCGGCCATGGCGCCTCGGGCGGGCGCTTCGAGGAGGGCGGCATCGGGCAATGGGCCGCGGATGCCGAGCGCGTGCTGCTGGAACTCACGGCAGGGCCGCAGATCCTGGTGGGTTCCTCCATGGGCGGCTGGATTTCGCTGCTGCTGGCGCGCCGCCATCCGGAGCGGCTGGCCGGGCTGATCGGCATCGCGGCCGCGCCCGACTTCACGGAGGACCTGATGTGGGCGCAATTCCCGGAGGCCATCCGCGCGCAGATCGAGCGCGAGGGGCAATGGCTGCGCCCTTCCGAATACGGCACCCCCTACCCCATCACGCGCCACCTCATCGAGGATGGCCGCCGCAACCTGGTGCTGCGCGAGCCCCTGCCCATCACGGCCCCGGTGCGCCTGCTGCAAGGCCAGGCCGACCCCGATGTGCCCTGGCAGACGGCGATCGGCCTCGCCGCGCATATCACGGGGGATGATGTGGAGGTCACGCTCGTGAAGGCGGGCGATCACCGCCTCTCCAAGCCCGCGGAGCTGGCCCTACTCGGCCGGACGCTGGGCGCGCTCCTCAGCGAGAATGGCGGCTAGCCCCTCGCGGAAGCTCGGATAGGCCCAGTCGAGGCCGAGCGCCTGCTTTGTGCGGCGGCTGGAGACCAGGCGGCTCTCATCCCAGAAGCTGCGGCCCATCTCGCTCATCCGCGCATAGGCTTCGGCGAAGGGGGTGGGTGGCGGCGGCGTCACGCCGAGCAGGCGGCAGGCTTCGAGCGTGACATCGGCCTGGGTGCTAGGCGTGTCGTCCACCAGATGCAGCACGCGCGCGCCGGGCCCGGGCGGGCGCTGGGCCGCGGCCATCACGGCGCGGGCGATGTCGTCGCGGTGGATACGGCTGAAGCTGTGGCCGGGCTTCACCACACAGCGCGCGGTGCCGGCGCGGACATCATCCAGCGCGGAGCGGCCGGGGCCGTAGATGCCGCCGGTGCGGAACAGGTCCACCGCCACGTGATCGGCCAGGGCGCGCCATTGCGCCTCGGCGTCCAGGCGGCGCTGGCTGCGCTCCTGCCCGGGCGCGGGGGGCGTATCCTCCTCCACCCAGGCGCCCTGGCGGTCGCCATAGACGCCGGTGGTGGAGATGTAACCGACCCAGGCGAGCGGTGCCGCTCGCAGGGCCTCCGCATGCGCGGCCCAGACCGGATCGCCCTTCGGCCCGGGCGGCGCAGTGATGACGAGATGCGTGACACCGGCCAACAAGGATGGATCGTCGAAAGCGACGACGTCCGGCCTGCCGCCGGGATCACGTGACGTGACACGGGCCGCCCAGCCCGCCCGCCTGGCGAGGTTCAGGATAGCCCGGCCGGTATAGCCCAGGCCAATGATCAGGAGATTGCGTTGCATGGGCGGAGGTTACGCCTCCGCGAGCAATGCCGCCACATCGAGCCGCCGGGTGAACATGGTCATCGCACCCGCGGCGTCGCGCGGCCATTCCTCGCGCGGGCGGTCGCGGTAGAGCTCCACGCCATTGCCGTCGGGATCGCGGAGATACAGCGCCTCGCTCACGCCATGGTCGGAGGCGCCGTCCAGCTTCACGCCGGCCTCCAGCACGCGCTTGAGGATGGCGGCCAGGGCGGCGCGGTCGGGGTAGAGGATCGCCACGTGATAGAGGCCCGTGTGATGCGCGGGTGGCGGCGTGCCGCCCTCGCTCTCCCAGGTGTTCAGCGCGATGTGGTGGTGGTAGCCGCCGGCCGAGAGGAAGGCGGCGCCCGGCCGCTCCATCATCACCGTCAGGCCCAGCACATCCCGCCAGAAGCCGAGGGCGCGGGGAATGTCGGCGACCTTGAGGTGGACATGGCCGATGCGGGTCTCGGCGGGGGCGGTGTAGGGGCTTTGGGTCATGGACGCATCCTCGCATCGCGGGCCGCGCCCGCGCCAATCACGATGCGGAATGAGCGCCATCAGCGGCGCGAGGTGACCAGCCAGAGCCCCGCGAAGACGAGGAGCGCGGCGGGCAATGCCAGCCAGCCCATGCGCTCGCCGAAGAGGGCGGCGCCCCAGAGGACGCCCGCGATGGTCACGATATAGCCCGTCTGGCTCGTGATCACGCTGCCTGTTGCCGCGATCAGGCGGAAATAGAGCAGGTAGGCGAAGGCGGTCAGCGCCGCCTGGAAGGGAATCAGCCACTCCACCCCCCAGCCGATGGTGCCCGGCCAATGCACCTGGCCCATGAGCACGCCGAAGATCGCGATGAAGAAGGCGGCTGCGTAGAGCGCGCCCGTCGCCAGCACCAGCGCATCCGTGCCGCGGGGTGCCAGGCGCGAGGCCACGATGTTGGAGATGGCAAAGCCCACGGGGGTGATGGCGGCCAGCAGCGCCCAGCCCAGCAGGCTCGCATCCGGGAGCGCCGCGCCGGGCGCCATGGCCAGGGCCACGCCCGCAAAGCCCAGCAGCGTGCCGGTGATGCGCGCCGGCGTCAGCCGGTCCATGCCCAGCGCCGCCGCCCCCAGCACGGTCAGGATGGGCGAGAGCGGCACCAGCAGCGCGAAGAAGCCGGCGGGGATGTGCTGCAGCGCCGTGTAGCCGGCGAAATTCGCGAGCGCGAAGCCGGAAAACCCCGAGGCCGCGTATTGGACCAGGTGGGGCCGGTCGAGCGGGATGGCCAGGTGCCGCTTGGCGCAGAGCACCGAGAGGATCAGCGCCGAGCCGAAGGCGCCCCAGAAGGCGAAGCCCAGCGGTGCGATGCCGCCCGCCATGGCGGCCTTCACGACGGAAGGGGTCAGCCCCCAGACCACGCCGAGAATCAGCAACGCAGGGATGTGGCGGGCAAGCGGCATGCACGGCAAAGGCGCGAAGCCGCCCGCCGTGTCAACCTTGGGGGCTACCGTTGAACCGGACGGCCGAATGCCGACATGGTGCCCCATGGCGGAACTGCCCGATTCGGAAATCATCCCGCTGCAGCGTGACCCACTGCTCCCGCCCGAGCCCTGCCCGGTGCGCTGGCGCCGCTCGGCCCGGGCACGGCGCGTCTCGCTGCGGATTGATCCGGCGCGGGGTGATGTGGTGGTGACCCTGCCCAGCCGCGCCGCCAAGCGCCACGGCGTGGCGCTGCTGACCGAGCATGCCGGCTGGGTGATGCAGAAGCTGGGCGGGTTGGCGCCCGAGCGGCCCTTCGAGCCCGGCGCGAGCGTGCCGATCGGCGGCGTGGAGCATGTGATCCGCCACGAACCGGGGCGGCGTGGCAGCGCCTTCCTCGAAGACGGCGCGCTGGTGGTGACGGGCGATGCGAGCTTCGTGCCCCGGCGCGTGCGGGATTTTCTTCGGGCCGAGGCGCTGCGGCGCATCGTGGCCGCCGCGCGCCCGCATTGCGAGGCGCTGGGGGTCACGCCCAGCGCGATCCGCCTGAAGGACACGAAGAGCCGCTGGGGCAGCTGCGCCGCCAACCGCACCCTCGCCTTCTCCTGGCGCCTGGTGCTCGCGCCGGATTGGGTGCTGGACTACGTGGTGGCGCATGAGGTGGCGCATCTCAGGGAGATGAACCACTCGGACCGGTTCTGGGCGCTGGTGGAGCAACGCTCCGCGCAAAGGTACGCCGCAACCGAATGGCTGCGGCGGCACGGGCCATCGCTTCAACGCATGGGGTGAAGGGCGGCTGGCGCCGCCCTTCCTGGCTTCAGCCGACGCTGAGGCGCCGTTCGACGATCTGCTGCTTCATGCTCTTCTGCAGCTTCTCGAAGGCGCGGACCTCGATCTGACGGACGCGCTCGCGGCTGATGTTGTACTGCTGGCTCAGTTCTTCCAGCGTGGTCGGCTCGTCCTTCAGGCGGCGCTCGATCAGGATGTGGCGCTCGCGCTCGTTCAGGGTGCGCAGCGCGCCGTTCAGCATGTCCTTGCGGTTGGACATGTCCTCGCGGTCGGCGAGCTCCGTCTCCTGGCTTTCGGCGTCATCCACCAGCCAATCCTGCCACTCGCCCTCGCTGTCGGCGCGGACGGGGGCGTTCAGGCTGTTGTCGGGCGAGGCGAGGCGGCGATTCATGCTCACCACATCCTGCTCCGGCACGGCGAGCGTCTTCGCGATCTTCGCCACGACTTCCGGCTGCAGATCGCCATCCTCCAGCGCCCCGATCTGCCCCTTCAGGCGACGGAGGTTGAAGAACAGTTTCTTTTGCGCCGCGGTCGTGCCCATCTTCACGAGCGACCAGCTGTGCAGGATGTATTCCTGGATGGCGGCGCGGATCCACCACATGGCGTAGGTCGCAAGCCGGAAGCCCCGATCGGGGTCGAAGCGCTTGACCGCCTGCATCATGCCGACATTGCCCTCGGAGATGAGCTCCCCGACCGGCAGGCCATAGCCGCGATATCCCATCGCGATCTTCGCCACGAGGCGCAGATGCGAGGTGACGAGCTTGTGCGCGGCCGCCTCGTCGCCGGCATCGCGCCAGCGCTTGGCGAGGTTCAGCTCCTCCTCGGGGGCGAGCATGGGGAATTTCCGGATGTCCTGCAGGTAGCGCGACAGGTTGCCTTCCGGGGCAAGCGGGATACTCAAAGAAGCCATCGGATTCGACGAGCCTTCCATCTGCGCCGTGCCCCACCCCGTGACGGCGGTAGGCACACGGCCTTTCTGGCCTAACGCGTCTGGGGCCCTCCCGGATGCATCCGCCCCGGTCACGGAAGGGGCGGTGTCAGCATGCGGGGGTTGAGCGGCACCCCATGGCGAAATTCCAAAGGGAAATTACCGGGACGCACCGATTTGCGCAAGCAAAACCGACCAACCTGGTCCGGTTACTCGCTGTTACAGGCTAGTGCGGCCTGGAGTTTCCGGAAATCTTCCGGTGGTTCTGACTGGAAGGAGAGTTTCTTCCGGGTAATGGGGTGCAAAAAGCCGAGGCTGGCCGCATGCAGCGCCTGTCGGGGAAAGGCCAGCAGCGCGTCCCGCAGCCCCGCCGGAAGGGTCCGGCTGACCGCCGGGATACGTCGCAGATACACGGGATCGCCCACCAGGGCGTGCCCGATATGCGCCATGTGGACGCGGATCTGGTGGGTGCGCCCGGTCATCAGCTTGCAGCGCACCAGGGCGACCGCGTCGTGGAAGACCTGCTCGGTCCGGTAGTGCGTGATCGCGTGCTTGCCGGCGCTGGCCCCTGCCATCTCGCCCCGCTGCACGCCGCGGCTGCGCTGCTCGACCACCGCCATGCGCTTGCGGTCCGTCGTGTGGCGGCCGATCGCGGCCTCGATCACGCCCTCCCTCGGGTTGGGCATGCCCCAGGCCAGCGCCAGGTATTCGCGGTCGAGATCGCGCGTCACGAACGCGTCGGACAGGATCTGGTGCGCCTGCTGGGTCTTGGCGACGACCATGATGCCCGAGGTGTCCTTGTCCAGGCGATGGACAATGCCCGGCCGCTTTTCGCCGCCGATTCCCTCCAGTTCCTCGCCGGCATGGGCCAGCAGGCCGTTCACCAGCGTACCGTCCAGATTGCCCGGCGCCGGGTGCACGACGAGACCGGCCGGCTTGTCGAGGACGATGAGGTGGGCGTCCTCGAAGAGGATGTCGAGCGCCATGGCCTGTGCCTGGGGCCTGGCCGGGGCGGGCGGCGGCTCCGTCACCCGATAGAGGCTACCGGGACGGACCGCCTGGGCGGGTTCGGTCAGCGTTTCGCCGTCCCGCGTGACGTGGCCTTCCTCGATCAATGCCTTGACGCGGGAGCGCGAGAGACCGCCTATCCGCTCCGCGAGGAATCGGTCCACGCGCTGTCCGTGATCGGCTTCCGTCGCGGTGATGTCATGGGTTTGTGGCAAATGCAGGCACTCAAGTTCCTGGTTGTGGCGATGGGCGTGCTGATCGTGGCCGGCACCGTGACGCTGGTTGTGCTGCTCGTCCAGCGCGCCGGCGGCCGGGGCGAGGCGGCGCTGCCGGCGATGAGCCTGAACCTGCCCGCTGGCAGCCGCATCATGGGGCTTGCCGGCGCGGGTGACCACTTCGCCGTACATGTGCAGCGGCCCGACGGGGACCGCATCCTGCTGCTGGATTCGCGCACCGGCCGTGTGGTGGGCGAGGTGACCCCGGGTGCGGCGGTGCCGGTGCGGTAGGCCGGGGATGGCGCACAAGAAGCCCAACCTGCCGGAGAAGACCTGCGCCGCCTGCGGCCGCCCCTTCGCCTGGCGAAAGAAATGGGCGCGGAACTGGGACGAGGTCCGCTTCTGCTCCGATGCGTGCCGGGATGGGAGATATGCAAAGGCCCGGCTTGCCCCGCCGCCGCGGGGCGGCTAAGACCGCGCCACTGGCCAAGTCCCTTTCGTCTAGAGGCCTAGGACACCGCCCTCTCACGGCGGCAACAGGGGTTCGAATCCCCTAAGGGACGCCAATCTTTTCAATAGCTTGGCGCCGCCACCCCCTCCCGTGTCTAATCCCGTGTCTAATATCGCCTTCGGGGACAGTCTCGGCACCGGGCGAACCGTGGCGCTTTCCTGAAATCCCGCCCGCGTTTTCTCCCTCCATTTCGCGGCGCCGCACGGGTACGCCTCAGAACGGTCGCGGATCAAGCCTGCCTGAGATTTACCCCCCCCCTCCCGTGGGTCCTTCCGGCCGGATCAGCCGCGCAGTCATTCAAGCCTCGCCGGCACCCCAGGTCGTGGCCGGTTATAGGGGTTCCTCCTCCGGAGATGATGATGATCCCATGGAAAACGCCTCGTCCTAGCGAACCGGCGCCCTTTGAACCACGGCATACAACTTGGGCCAGCAGGGACCCGCACCCAGGGCCACCCCCGCGCGCGTAGTTTCAGGCGCAACAGGGCGCCAGCCTTGAAAAGCGCCTAGGTGCTGCCGTCGCCCCAAGTCAGCATCAGCTTGCCACCCTCGGCCCCTGAGTGATGAAGCCCCTGCACCGGCCGGCCCCACCCCCGATCAAGCAAGGCGGTTGCGGCCGATACCCGTGCAGCCGGGGGCGCCGATCCATCGGCCATGATGCCGGCCAGAGTTTCTACCGCCGCTTCCGTTTTGGCGCGGGCCAACTCCATCACCTCGCGCAGCGCCTTGGGCCGCCCGCCCGGATTGCCGGACTGTCCCGGCAGGAAGCCCCGGCCGCTTGCACCCCCGGAAACCACCTCAGCTACCCTGCGCTCAGGCCTGTTGCTCTCAGCACCCATGCAAGCCGCGCTCCGAATGGAGGGGGTCGGTGCGAGGGCCAGCCTCAGCAATCGGCGGCGAGAGGGGACGAAACCCGGCGAGTGCCGCCCTCTGGGAAGGTAGCGAACAGGGCTTCGATGAGATTGGGAGCAACAGCGGAAAGCGTGCCACAAGATCCCTCCGATCTAACTCGGCTCTCAAAGAGGGTTGGGAAGGGCCGCCCGCCTGACACGCGGAGGACAGTTAAAGATCCGGCCCGGCGAAAAACCCTGTCAGTCCGACTTCCAGATTGGAAGCCCGTAACGCCATACTGCGGTGTGAAGGTTGTATTAGCATTTACTGTTGAGAATCCACCAACCCGATTCACAGTAGCCGAAGTGTTTGCTCCGCTATATCCAACCACGCCCCATTGAGGGATCGAAAATGTTGAAACAACGTCTCGGCCATCATCAATTCGAATTCCAATTCCTGCCGCAAGCGTAGCTTCCGCCATTGATCGGGTCACTGTGAAGCCTTTCCTAGTTAACTCCGCCTCTGCCAAGCTAACCCAGGTTTGATGTTCAAGCGTTTGCTGCTCAGGCGTAACAGCAGGGAGCACGAGAATGCGCTCTCCCCTAGTAATGACAGGCGGAGGCGCGAATGCTTCTACCGAGACTTCCACCCGTGATGTGCAGGCCGTGAGACCGAGGGCCACGGCCAGGGTGAGAAGGCGCAACATGGTTTTCTCCTTTGTTTGAGAAGAAACATGCCCTCGCTCAAATGTCCCTGGCAACACCACCCGGGGCGCTCACACAGGTTTCTCCCTTTAGCGCCTGAGGCAGCAGCCCCGCCGCCCGTAGCGCCGTTATCTTGTGCGGCCCGAAGCCCACATAGCGCCCATCCTCGCGCCACATATCCAAGTCGCCGCTTGGACACCACCGATAGGTGCCGCCCATGTTCAGGATGCCGGCCAGCGTCACCGCGTCATGCGTCAACCAATAGCCCGCCCCTGCCGGCCAAACCGAAGCGGCAGGGTCTAGGTCCTGTTCCGGTGCAGGGCTGGCCGGTGCTGGCGGTGCTGCCACACGCGCCACCAACGCCGGAACCGGAAGCGGTGCAGGCTCCCGCGCGGCTTCCAGCGCCCGCAACCGCGCGGCCACCTCGCGCAAGCTCACCACCGCCATGGGAACCCCGACCAACGCGCACGGGGGATATGCCTTCGCGTTTCCGCCCCCCAATTGCAGATGCCGCAGGGGAACAGCGGGGAACGGGGGAACAGCCTAGAGAAAGCTGGCGCCCCGCCGTTCCCCCTATCAGTTGGCCAGGGGGAACAAGGGAACAGCCCCGTCACGCCGCGCCTTCCTCGCCTTCGATGATCGCGGCCCGCACCGCATAGAAGCGAACCGGCCCGTCAAACCCCGGCACTCGCTCCCGCCGTTGCAGCTTGGTTCCCTCACCGCGCAGCAGGAAGCCGGCTTCCGCCAAAGCCTTCGCCCCGGCCGATCCATCAGCGCCCGCGAAAACCTCGGCCTTCCAAACATCGGAGAGGAACAAATAGGCCCGCTCCCCCGCCACCTTCTTGCGGAACCCCGCGCGATTGATCGTCACCCGGCCGGTATCGCTCAGGCCCAGAGCCCCACTAGCCTCGCCTTCCAGCACCTCGGGAAAGCGCGCCTCCCCATGGGCGCCAATGAAGTGCCGCACCCGCGCCACCGCCTCGGCATCCTCGGCAGCGCCTCCACCACCGCGCAGCGCCAGCCATGCCGCCATGGCGCTCTCAGCCGCGCGTGACGCTTCGCCTTCCGGCCAGGGCAGGATGCCCCAGGCAGTTGCCATTTCCCCCGCCGCCGCCACCAAAGCGAAGCGCCGCGCCACGTCTCGGGTTTGGGCGTCGGCATCACCCGGCAGGCACTTCGCGAGATGGTCCCGCAGCCCGGCCAGGAAGCCCCGCACATCCTCCCCATCGGCGAGGGCTTGCGTCAGATGCTCGATAAAGGCGGGCGCCGCGTGTCCATGGTGCCGCCCCATCGCTCCATGAAGATCCCCCATGAAGGCCCCGTAGTCCGCCCGGCCATGCAGGGCAGGCCAAGCCCCGCCACCTTTCTCCACCGGGATAGACGGCATCCGCACCGCCGCCCCGGCTGGCAATTTCTGCCCCGCCTTCGCGGCTACGGTGGCAAGGTCAATCTCGCCATTGCTCAGGATGAAGGTGCGCCAGGTGCGCCGCTGCCGCCCCTTCGCCTCCCGCGTAAGCCGCGACTTGCCGCCCTCGCCGGCCAGGTCGTAGACGGCGCCGGTCACAATGCGCGGGTCCGCTTGGTGCACCTCATCAAGCATCAAAAGGCCGTCGCCCGCTTCCTCGGCCGCGACTTCCAGGGCGTTGCCGGTGCTGTTCCAATCGCGCAGCACCGCGCCCTTGCGGTGCGGCCCCCAGACGGTTGCGGCCATTTGGAAAGCGGTTGTCTTGCCGCCCTTGCTCCCCCCGGTGACATGGAAGCCGCCAGACTTTTCCTCGCATGGCAGCAGCAGCGGCCCGACAAAGGCAGCCGCGATGCAGAAAGCCGCCAGCGGGTTCCCCACCGCCAGCGCCGCCACCTCGGCCTTCCAGCCTTCCAGCGTGCCAGCCGTGGCGCAGCGTGCCGCGCCTTCCTCGCCCGGCTCATAGATCAGGGTTTCGCCCGTCTCCCCTATCGTCTCGCCATCGGCCTTCACATAAGCCGCCACCGCGCCGGGCGTGGCGTGCCATCCGGCCCGATAGACTTGCGTTGCCAGCGTGCCGGCCCGCACCTCGCCCAGCGCCCGGCGCAACTGCATCCGCGCAGCAGGATCAGGCGAGACGCGAAGGCCACGGCTCACAAGCTCCGCCTCAAGCTCGCCCGGCCCCACCATCAAGAGACGCGCCGGCATCGCCCATGCTTTCACCCGGCTCTCGCGGTCACGCCAGCGCAGCCAAAGCCCCCAGCCGTTTCCGTCCCGGCCCCGGCATTCGCCCGCCACTTCGAAAGGCCCGGCCAGCCAAAGCGGGGGCGCATCCTCGCCCGCATCGGCATAAAGCCCTTCCGGCCGGTGCCGTATCCAGGCGGGCCAGATCACCGCGCCAGCTTCCGGCATGGGGGCGGCACGCGCTGCCGCCTCCCGCTCGGCTTTGTTCCTCGCGCGGCGTGCCTTCACCGCCGCATCAAGGTCCCGCCGCGTCATCCGCAACCGCTCGGCAGCATCGCCCCGGCCCGCCGCGTATTCCGCGCGCGGCATTGCGGCGAGGGCGTCAATCTCGCTTGCGAGGTCAGGCAGCGCAGCCGCTTCCGCCACGATGGCGGCGAGGTCGGGCGTGGCGGTGGTGGTGGTGGCGTCGGCCGTAACAGACGGCGCGGCCAGGTCCCCGGTCATCATGTCGTGCATGGTCAATTCCCCTTGCCGCGCGCGATGCCGCCGCGTGCCGTTGCTTCCGCGTTTTTCCGATCCTTTCCGCCGCCCTCGATTGCGGCCCGCGCGAGGGCTTCCGCCGCCGCGTCATCACCGATGCCGCCGCCTTCGCGGATCAGCTCACCCGCGCGGCAGGCAGCCCAGAACAGGACATGATGCCGCTCCCCGTCAGCCGCGTTCCGCACGGTGCGAACCAAGGCAGCGAAGCGCCCCGATGCGTCACCGCGCGCGCCGGCCGGCGCCGCCCGCACCACCCGCACGGGGCGCAGCAGGGAGGCAGCCGGAACCTTCGCCACCGCATGCGCGCCCGGCAGCATTGCCAGCCGCGAAGGCAGCGGGTCCGCCGTGCCAGCGGGGAAGATCGGCGCGGCGGTGTAGTTCGGTTGCACGGTGCGGAAGGTGGCCGGATCAATCGGGCAGCCTTCGAACCAATGCAGCAATTCCGCGCCGGTTGTCGGGCGGCTCAGCCAATACCAAAGGCGCAACCGCACCCCCGGCTTGATCCCGTGCGAAGCGGTGGCGGTGACGATGCCGGCCACGTCCCGGAACGCATGCGGCAAGCGCGGCACCACCGCGCGGGCGCAGGCTGCCAGGTCGTGAAGATCGGTGCCGGCCGGAACCGGCATGCTATCCACATCCACCGAAACCCAGCGGCGCGGCACCTCGCGCAGCGTCGGCAATTCGCCCGTTTCCGCGTCGGGATGCAGCAAGCGCCGCACCCCCACCACCCGCGCCGGGTCTATCGGCTCGCCCCGCACGATGCAGCACCGCGACAGGGGCGCCAGATGACGCAACAGGTCCGCCAGCGCGGCGAGGTTCGCCACCGGCTCGGCATGCAAGGTGACGTGGCGTGCATTGTCATAGGGGCGGCACGTCCCGTCAGGCTGCCAGCGTTTCGCCAGCATGGCGCCGCGCGCCTCGATGATCGTCAGGGCGCAACTCATGCGGCACCCCCTTCAGCGCGCGATGCGGCGAGGCTGGCGAAGCTCACCAGCGCATGCAGCACCGGGCGCCGGGCGGTGCCGCTCGCCAAGGCCAGCACCGGCCCGCCTGAGGGCGTTTCCAGGCCGGGGAGTATCACATAGCGCGGCGTCTCGGGCGGTGCCGCCAGCGGCCCGCTATCGGGCTTGCGGGCGGTGGTGGTGCGGCGGCTCATGCGGCGCCCCCGTCAACCATCCGCTTGAACGCCATGGCATCGGCCAGCGTGGCATAGCCAAACATGGCGGTGCCGCCGCCCTCGATAATGGCATGGGCCAGCGCCCATCCGCGCGCATCGGTGCTGACAATGCCGGCGTCATGCGTCAGCAGCGCCGCAACCATCGGCTTGCCTTGCATGATCGCCTCAGGCCGCGCTTGATCCGCGTCTAGGGCGCAGCAAACGAGGAAGGGAAAATCCTCGCCTTTGACGATATGAAGCCGGCCCACGGTGCGGGGCGGCAGTTTGCTTTTCAGCATGGGGATTGATCCTTGATCCCCTCGCCGGAACGCTTGGAAAACGGCCGCAATCCGCCTATATCTCCGGTGCCGCCAGAGACTTTCAGCAGTTCGCGCGCCCTCGGCCGTTCCGGTCGGGGGCGTTGCTTTTCAGGTGTTCGGGAAGCGCAGCAGGCCGGCCAGGAACAGCACGGCCAAGAGCGCCAGCGGCGGGCCAAGGCCCACCCACAAAGCGCGCTTCATGCGGCATCCATCCCCAGCAAGGCGCGCAGCGAATCGCCCCCTATCAGGGTGCGGTCGCCAACCTTGATCCGGCGCAGCTTCCCATCGCGCAGCAAGGCATAGAGCGTTGTCTTGCCCAGCCCCGAAAGCTCGGAAGCGGCTTGCACGGTGAAGGTCAGCGCGTGCGCCGGTTGCAGCCGCTTGGGCTGTTCCTGAGGTGCCACGCTCATGCCGCCACCTCGCCGTTCAGGCGAGCAGCCTCCCATCGTTCCACCGCATCAAGGCGATAGCGGATCGTGCGGTTTACTTGGAAAAATGCCGGCCCGACTTTATCGGCGCGCCAGCGTTCGAGAAGGCGCGGCGACACGTCCAGCCGCACGGCCAGGCTCTTGGGTGTTAGGTAAACAGAAGGCGGTGCCATTCTTGTCCCTTCGTCAAGAAACGGCACACGCTAGGCGCCTCACGAATGCCTCTCCGCATGCGCGAAGGGCTGGACGGCTCAGACCCGCCATCCTATCCATGAGGCACACGCCTAGCGCGTGCCATGTGGTTGCACACATGCCGCCCCTCCACCGCCGCGAACGGTGGGGGGGCACCTCCCAATTGAGAGATGCCCCACCCCAGGGTTTTTTCCGGTCCGCTGCCCACTTGGCGCCGCTTCTCGGAAGGCAGCGCCGATATACTCGCCTTCGCCCCCTCGATGCAAATGCAGAACGCTATATGTGGGGTCAGGGGCACCCTGCTGGACTACATTTAGTATACTCCTCGAACCTTAGCGGCGCGTGGCGAACGACTTTCGCCTGATTTCTGGGCCAAAAATTTTCCTCCGAAACGATAGAGGCGCCGGAAGGATCGGGGGGCATCGGCATCCGTCATGGCATTCCAGCCGCTCGGCAGCTTTGGCGCCTGAGCCTTGCGGCGTCCGCCAGCGGACCGAATTTTCAATATCTAGTGCGCGCTACCCTACTTGTCATAATGCGGCGGGCTGTTCCCCGTGTTCCCCAGGCGTCGGGCGAAGGGGAACAACCGCAAAGCCAAGAAATTCTAGCTGTTCCCCCTGTTCCCCGCCGTTCCCCCGCCTTTTGGCAAACATTGCGTATGAAACGTGAGACGGTGGAAAGCGCGCGCGGGCCAGGCGATGCAGATTGGCGCGCTACCGGCATAACAGCGGTCACGGGCCGGCATGGCATAAAAACCGCACAACACCGCGTAGCCATGCAGGACTTTCGATTCGATGCAGGCGTTGGCATACTGAACGCCCGATGTGGATGCTCTCGATGAGATGGATTGTTGTGCCCCTTGCACTGGCCGCTTGCGCTAGCCCGCCGCCGCCCATGCATCCGGCAGACCTTGCCGCCCTGACGGCAGAGCAAAGCCGCCCCATTCCTGCGGATGAAATGGCGGCCCGCGTGCAGGCCAGCGGACAACTCCGCACCCGTGATGCCCAAGCCGCCATCATCTGCCGCGCCCGTGGCAACCTCGCCACCACACAACCGGCCTACGGCGGGCCGGGCTTGGTGGGCGGTCTTGCGGCCGGGCTGCAACTCGGTTGGGCCGGCGCAAATGCGGAACAGACTTGCCTCGCCACCTATCAGGCAACCGGCATCATGCCGACATACTGACCGCAACCTTCCGACACTCGACACCGCCACTCGTCAGACACCGAAAGCATCCGCCTTCCAGGCGGGTTGCTCACTAGGCCACCCGCATCGCGCCCGCCACTGGCAGATGCGTCACCTCGGCCGAAGCCATGGGAATCATCGCGCGGCGCAGCAGTTCCTCGGATGCGTCAACGATGAAAGCGGAATAGTGCTTCTCGATCATCGCGGTTGAGGTGTCGTGCAGCGCGGCCACTAAGCGCACCGGCAGCCCGGCATTCAGGCCGCGAACGATGCTGGAATGCCTGAGGCAGTAGGGCACAAGCCCCGATCCTTGCAGCTTCGCCTCGGCCAGCATCAGCTTCCATGGGCGCGTGACTTCGCTGCTATCCATCCAGCCCCGGCGCCCGTCCCGCTTCCATGTGGCGTGTCCATTGGCGGCGGTGGGTGTGACCTTCACGTTGTGCCACCGCGTCAACAGCCGCTCGGCCCCGGTGCGGCCCGCAACCAACGGGCGCAGCGCCGCTACCATGTCAGCCAGCAGCGGCACCGCGATAAACGGCTTTGGCTTGGTGCTGCGACCCTTCTTGCTGGTAGGGACCATGATGCGCCCGTGATCCGGCTGGAAGTCGGCAACCGTGATCCGCGCGACTTGATCGAAGCGCGCGCCGGTCGCGGCAAGCAGCATGACCAGCGCGCCAAAGTCAGGGCATACGGTGCGGGCGGCGGTGACGATCCGCCGCACGTCCGCGTCAGAGACGATTTGCCGGGGGCGTGCTTCGTCCGGTGCCTCAGGGGCTTTCAGCCCAGCGCGGATGACATGCGCCAATTCCAGCCTGTATCGCTGCGCTGCCGCCGTCAGGGCCGCGCGTAGGTCGTTCAGCAGCCGCGCCTCGCTTGCCGGTGCCAGCGGGCGGGCGGGCGTGTCCTTCCGCTTGCGCCCTCCGACTTCCAGCCCGGCCCTCCAATCCGCCAACGTCCGTTCCGTCAGCTTGTGCAGCGGCGTCTCGGCAAGGGGCTTCGTCAGGACGTGACGATGCAGCCGCATCTCGGCATCGGCGCCAGACTTCGCGGCCCGCTTGGTGCGCCCCGCAACATAAGCCGTCACCGCGTCCCGCACCTTGGGAACGCCCGTGCCGCTCTCGATAGCGGCCCGCTCGGCATTGGCGGCTTCCTTCGCCCAGGCGCGAACGGCAGCTTGCGCCTGTTCAAAGGTCATCACCGCCACGCCATCCACCGGCACGGCGGGGAGGTCATCGGCGGCGGCGAGGTTCTGGGTCGCATAGACGCCATCCTGACGGCGCCACCGCCCCACCCATGCGCCAGCCCGGCCAGGTGTCGCGGGCTTCCGGTATCCCAGATGCAGCCCCTCCCCCAGCAACCGGAAATAGGGCTTGCCGGAAGCGGCGAGCTTTGCGCGCGCCGTCCGGTTGTTCAACGAAACCTCTTTGACCTTGCGCGGCATCGTCCGCCCCTCGCCGTGTCTAATCCCGTGTCTACTATCCACAGGCGAACCGGGGCGTTCAAGTGCGATTTCATGTTTTGAGAATTATTTTGAATCAGTAGTTTGTGACGGTTCGCGGCGGTTCGGAAAGCCTTGAAGCGAAGCCCTCTCACGGCGGCAACAGGGGTTCGAATCCCCTAGCAGGCTGCTGAAAAAGGTCGCGCTGGTCACGACGGGTGTGATTCGCTGTCCCTGTTAGCGGGAGACGGCGGATGCGTGGTGCGGATGGGCAGACGGCGGCCTTGTTCAGCTATGTGAGTTGT